>Ga0209536_100002638_pt1 | contig 29230 bp, 27 predicted proteins | sample DeeMarSeWOR28_12_FD_187461 | JGI IMG/M metagenome (GOLD analysis project Ga0209536, IMG submission 187461) | Marine sediment microbial communities from White Oak River estuary, North Carolina - WOR-2-8_12 (SPAdes) (version 2) | ecosystem: Environmental > Aquatic > Marine > Intertidal zone >...
GAGCTCACTGAAAAAGCTTGTCAGTATCCATACACCAAGGGGGAGTGTGAGTGTGACGTAGGGAATGATCAGCCCCTGATAGCTGTTTAACCATCCCAGACCCTCCAGTATTCTCCATACCGGTCCTGCTATGGAAATTTGTGGAAACATTGAGACCAGCAGGAGGCTGCCCATGAGCAGGCCTTTATATTTTATCCTGAGGCGCGCCAGGGCATAGCCTGCCAGGACTGAAAGAGAGATTGTGATCACCGTTGTTGCACCTGCAACATAGACACTGTTTGCCACATAATGAAGCAGGTTATAGTCTTTTATCGCAGATACATATGACCGTACTGTGCCGGATGGAATGAATACAGGAGGAATGGAAGTAATCTCAAGGGAAGTCTTCAGGGAGGTATTGACAAACCAGAGAAAGGGCAGCAGGCTGAGGACGACTATTACAAAGACAGTTATATGAAACAACGCTCTCTTCATTGTTTCTCCTGAAACAGGCCGGTGCCGATGAGCTTCAGATAAAAAAGTGCGATGATAAAGGTAATGAAAAACACAAGCACTGATATTGTTGAACCATAGCCCATCAGCCCTTCTGCAAATATTTTTTTGTAGCCGTAAAACTGCAGGACATTGGTCGAGTCACCAGGTCCGCCCTGAGTCATGACAAATACAAGGTCAAAGACCCTGAAGGCATCCATTGTCCTGAAGAGCAGGGCGATGAGCAGGGCCGGTTTGATCAGTGGGAGGGTAATCTGTGTAAACTGCTGCCACTCAGAAGCTCCGTCCATCTCTGCTGCTTCATAGAGCTCATCGGGTATGAGCTGCAGTCCTGCAAGGATGATCAATGCAGCAAAGGAGGAAGTCTTCCATACGTCGGCAATCACAATGGCGGCAAAGGCTGTCAGTGGATTTGCAAGCCATGCAGCATAGAGGGACGTGTGCGAACCATAGAGCAGGAAATTTGCCAATCCATATTTGTCATTGAATATGAATCTCCACATCTGTGATGACACAACTGTTGGTATTGCCCAGGGCACGAGGATGGCTGCCCGTACAAGCCCCCGTCCCCTGAACTGTCTGTTTATAACGAGAGCGATGATGAGACCGAAAAGCAGCTCAAAAAAAGTTGAAAGGAAGACGAAGAGCAGGGTGTTGGAAAGAGAATGCCGTGCAACCTGATCATGAAACAGGTCACGATAATTGTCCAGGCCAACAAAGGATTGACCCAGTGTCGGAAGACCGAGGATAATTTTATGGAGACTCAGGAAAAAAGAATAGCTGACAGGATAGAGAGCGAAGAATACAACAAAGAGAAAGCAGGGGACAAGCAGGCTGGAGGCAAAGATTCGCTCCCGTGCAATCAGGGACAGTTTCATGCCCTGATTTTAAATGAAGCGGAAAGGGATAGACAAGATGAAAATGAAAGGCCCTACGATAAAGAGATCGAGTCCTGCTATCGTTTTCTCATTGCGAGACACCGAAGGTAGCGCCTGCCGGCAGCCAGACTCGCAATGACCAGCGTGAAACAATCTCTCAGAAGGGAAATGACATGCTCTGGCGCTACAGCACCTTTGACTGATCAGATTGAGTAATAGAGATCTACAGTGTCCTGTGAGTAGGGATCACTGGCATGAATGCTGCCAGTGTTGTATATGCCGTCATCATATTTGATATCGATTGACTCGGCGATAAGGCCAGTGAGATTATTGACCCCGACATAATTTCTTTTCCCCACGCCTGCGCCAAAACTCCTGTTCCCGAGATAATACCTTCCGCCGTAGGGGGTAACAGGAAGCTGTACTGCCCCGGCTGCTGCCGGATTGCCTCTGAGGATGCCTGTACGCCGCAGGGCCTGCCAGGCTTCCTGTGCCTCAATTCCATCCTTCTCTGTACCCCCTTCTATCCATCCGTCGCCATTCCCCCCGGTAACCCCGGCCCAGCCATGGTTGGTGGAATCATCACCGGGAAGGGCATTGTACATATTCAGATAGGTCAGGCAGGCAATGCTGATGCTCTCAATATCGGTAATGAGTTTTTTTGCCCTGAAGTTCTCTATCATTCCCTGCCCCTTCATTACTGCACCAAGCATCATACCGCCGATTACCAGTACGATGGCCATTTCAACAAGGGTGAATCCCTTCTGATTGTTCACTGTTTTCATGGAAACCTCCTTGAATTTCGACTCGTTACGGTTTACCTTCCATAGTAGATGCACGATTATTGTGCATAGTCAGTAGAGCAATTTCTGTTCCTATAGCGTAAGTGCTTAATATTACGAATGTTTTGTGAAAATCCTGAATAGAGAGTGAAGGGGAAGTGTAAAGAATTCCGAAATCCGGGATAGAGGTACACTAAAAAATTGATGAAATTAATAGTAAATAATTGGAGTTAGCAAGTATTGACGGCAATAGCAGATAATGTAAATAATGTTTACATATGTAAAGGTTCCCTTGTGACAGATTGGTGCTTCAGGATAGCATTCACAGATAGAGGAGCCAGTTTATTTGTCCTTATTTTGAGCGGCCGCTTCCAGTGCTAAAATTTTTTCAAGCTCTTTTGAGGCCACATGCGCCTCCTTTTCCACATCTGAGTCAGGAGATGATATCACTTTACTGAAATAGCGCTGAAGGACGTTGGACACAGCGGGATAGAGCGGTGTCCTCGGCCGGGGGTATGCTGTGAGGAATACATTTTTCATCTCGGCGAAATGGGGATAATCGCGCAGGATCTCTTCATCACGGTACAATGCTTTCCGTGTTGGTGCCCGACCAGCCTCCAAGGCCAGGATTTTCTGCACCCTGCTGCTTGTTAAGAACCTGACGAAGGTCCAGGCAGCGTCCTTATTTTGAGAAAAATTACTGATGCCCACCTGCCAGCCCCCAAGTGCGGAGTAGCTCTCATATCCCTTAAAGTGTGGAAGCGTTGTGATGCCGACCTTCCCAGCTATCCGCGATCTTTGCGGATTGTTGGACACTTCCCATGCATAGGGCCAGTTTCTATGGAATACTGCCCCTCCCTGGATAAAGAGGTCGAGGGATTCTGGCTCCTGATAGGTAAGTACCCCTGATGGAGCTGCTTTCCCGATTATTCTATCCCGCACAAACTGAACGGCATCTATGGCCTGTTTGTCAGTAAGGGACGGCTTCCCTGATTCCGGATCGAGGATACTCCCGCCATTGCCCAGGATGAATTCCATCATATCGCACACTAGTCCTTCATATTGTTTAAATTGTCCTGAAAATCCCTCTATCGTCTTTCCCGCGCGTTTTTCCTCTGAGACTATCCACTCTGATGTCATGATTAAATCATCCCAGGTCCGGGGCAGGGGCTGGCGGTACTTTTCAAGGAGATCTTTCCTGTAATAAAGAATGCCGCTGTCAATAAAAAGCGGCACGCCGAAAATTTTATTTTTATAGGTATTTGCCAGTATGGGGCCTGAGAGGAAGCTGGTCTGCTCACTTTCAGGGAATAAGGCATCAAGCGGCATTGCCCATCCTGCGGCAGCAAATTCCGGCGGCCAGATGACGTCCATTAAAAAAACATCTACATCACTGCTCCGGTTCTTCAGTTTTTGCGTCAGCAGATCATGAAAGGCCGTTGAGGAGTGGGGTCCAACTTCCCGCTCTATCACGATATCAGGATGCTCGTCCTGAAAGATCCGGAAGATTTCCTCCCATGCATGGGGTATATTCGGTTTCCAGGTAACGAAATGGACGACGGTTTTCCTGTTGTCAGCCTCCTGTGTGCACCCTGCTGTTAACATGACTACGAGCAGAGACACACAGAGGAGTGAAAGTAATTTTTGAACCGATCTCAAAGAAAGATGCATTCCGATCATCGGACCCCCTGTATGATGACTGCTTACATTTTTTTCTAAGATACTAAATGCTTCCTGAAAGCGCAATGCACACAACGGGAACCATGCTGTACCGTGCTGAAGGTCTTTGCTGTCCTCCCTCTTGCAGAACTTTACTCGTATTTGACCCTTGTGATACTATTAAGGTTGCTTAATTTGAATACTATTGAATTATCTGAGGTTGAATGATGAAAATTGCCATTGGAATAGATATTGGCGGAACGAACACAAAAACGGTTCTTGCGACTGAAGAGGGCAAGGCACTGGTAAGCCTCATAAACCCCACGCCTTCAGTAGAAAGTGGTCATTCTGAGAAGATCGAAAACCTGCTTGTGGCAAACCTCAGGACCTTTCTGGAGGATGAAGATACAAAGTCGATGATCGCCCGCTATCCGGATGGTATTGCAGGAATCGGAATCGGCATTGCAGGACTTATTGACAGAAAGCGCGGCCTGGTCATACAGTCACCGAATATCTCTGCTGTGAACGGCGTTCCGTTAAAAGAAATTTTTGAAAAAGAATTTTCCCTCCCCGTTGTTATGGAGAATGATGCAAATATCTATGCCTTTGGTGAAAAATGGATCGGCGCGGGAAAGGATTTCAGTGACTTTGCCGTATTGACACTGGGTACGGGCCTGGGCGGGGGGCTTATTTACCGGGGTCAACTCTATGAAGGCCCCTTTGAAGTAGGCCATATGGGCATTGTGCCAAGCGGCCGATATTGTACCTGTGGCAGTTACGGATGCCTTGAATCCTACGCCTCTGGCCGGGCGATTACGGACCGGGTAATCTCTTCTCTTGAGAAAGGCACTGAAAGTCTGCTTGCTAAATGCTGTGAAGGCAATTTCTACAAGATCAATCCGGAAGTGGTGTACAAGACAGCGCTTGAAGGGGACAGTCTCAGCAGGGAGGTATTCAGGGAGGTCGGTCAGTTTCTGGGGATAGGCGTTGCCAATCTGTTTAATTTATTCGGCCTTGAAGCAGTGATCATCGGGGGCGGTTTGCTGGGGGCATGGGATCTGTTTATTGAAGACCTGAAAACAGAAGCAACGAAGCGGGCCTTCAAGCCTCTGTCGTCACATGTAAAAATCATCAAGAGTGCTCTGACAAAAGATGCTGGTTCAGTCGGTGCTGCAGGATTTCTCTTCAAAAAAATATCTGAGACAGTCAACCAGCCTCAACAATAAAGCATGTCTGATAGCAACATCAGAAATTTTTCCATCATTGCCCATATTGATCACGGGAAATCCACGATCGCAGACCGTATCCTGGAGATTACCGGCGCCCTGACGCAACGGGAAATGACGACCAATCAGGTGCTTGATACAATGGATCTTGAACAGGAGCGGGGCATTACCATAAAGGCCCATGCTGTGCGGCTTGACTATACGGCCATGGACGGCAAAACATATATCCTCAATCTCATCGATACCCCCGGCCACGTTGATTTTTCCTATGAAGTTTCAAGGAGTCTTGCATCCTGTGAAGGTGCATTGCTTGTTGTTGATGCATCCCAGGGGGTGGAAGCGCAGACACTTGCAAATACCTACCTTGCCGTCGAACATGATCTGGAAATTATTCCGGTTATTAATAAAATTGACTTGCCCAGTGCTGAGCCCGAACGGGTGAAGACTGATATTGAAGACACCGTCGGCATAGACTGCAGTGACGTTATTCTCACTTCGGCCAAGGAGGGCACCGGCGTCAGGGAAGTGCTTGAGGCAATCGTTGCAAAAGTCCCTCCACCCAGGGGGGATAAGAAAAACCAGCTGAAGGCCCTTATTTTTGACTCATGGTTTGACAATTATCAGGGGGTGACTGTCCTGGTCAGGATCTTTGACGGAGAAGTCAGAAAAAACTCAAAGATACTCTTTATGGCAACGCAAAAGACCTATGAAGTGCTTGAGGTCGGTGTTTTTACTCCTTCAAAGAAAACCGTTACCTCTCTCGCTGCCGGCGAGGTAGGGTATATAACTGCCAGCATCCGGAACGTGGGTGACACAAAGGTTGGAGATACCATCACTGATGCGAACAATCCCGTTCAGGAACCCTGTCCCGGATACAGGGATATAAAACCAATGGTCTTTTCCGGACTCTATCCCACAGAGACGAACCAGTATGAGGACCTGAAAGACGCCCTTGAAAAACTGAGGCTCAATGATTCTTCATTCAATTTTGAACCTGAGAGTTCATCTGCTCTCGGTTTTGGTTTTCGCTGTGGATTTCTCGGACTTCTCCATATGGAGATCATAAAGGAACGGCTGGAGAGAGAATTCAAACTCCTTCTCGTCAATACTGCCCCCACTGTTGTCTATAAGGTTTTGGTAACGGAGGGGGATACCATTTTTATAGACAGTCCTGCAAAACTGCCGAAAAAATATGATCAGATTGAAGAGCCCTTTGTCAAAACCACGATTCTGGTACCAGCCAAGTATATAGGAAACATACTGGAGCTCTGCCAGGAGAAACGGGGCGCGCAGAAGGACTTCGTCTATATAGGAAAAGACAGGATTATGGTTACTTATGAATTCCCGCTGAATGAGATTTTGTGGGATTTTTATGATAAACTAAAGTCTTCCTCGAGCGGGTATGCTTCGATGGACTATGAATTCCTTGGTTACCGGGGATCAAAGCTCATCAAACTTGACATCCTGCTGAACGGAGAGCCCGTTGATGCACTTTCCATGATTGTGCATAAAGAAAGGGCATATTACAAGGGCCGTCAGATTGCGGAAAAACTACGACAGGTAATCCCCAGACAGCTTTTCGAGGTCGTTATCCAGGCATCGATTGGAAACAAGGTCATTGCACGGGAGTCTATCAAGGCCATACGCAAGAATGTCATTGCCAAATGCTACGGCGGTGATGTAACGAGAAAGAGAAAGCTCCTTGAAAAACAGAAAGAGGGCAAAAAGAGAATGAAACAGGTTGGCAGAGTTGAAGTCCCCCAGGAAGCCTTTCTCGCTGTGCTGCAAGTTAAATAAGAGACATGGCTGCTAAAAAAAGAAACGTCAATAAATCAAAGGTTCGTGAATACACGGAAGCGATAATCATAGCTGTCCTCCTTGCTCTTGTTATCAGGGCCTTTGTTATCCAGGCATTTAAAATTCCCTCTGGTTCAATGATTCCTACCCTGCTTGTCGGTGATCACATTCTTGTCAACAAGTTTATCTATGGTATCAAGATACCCTTTACTGATACCCGTTTTTTAATCTTCAGCCCCCCGAGAAAGGGCGATATCATTGTCTTTTCTTTCCCCAAAAACAGGGAAAAAGAGGAGTGCACCAGTACGCTCTCAAATATTTCCTATCGGGTCAGTAATGCCTTCAGCAGCGGAAATCCCTTTCAGCTCTTTCACGATGATTGCCGGGACTTTATAAAACGGGTTGTTGGTGTTGGGGGAGACAAGATCGAGATCAGGGATAAAAGGGTCTATGTCAATGATATGCTTGCAGATGAACCTTTTGCCATCCACAGGGATATGAATTTTGACACAAATTCTCCACGGGACAACTTCGGTCCCTTTATCGTTCCCCGGAGAAGTTTCTTTGTCATGGGGGATAACCGTGACCAGAGCTATGACAGCCGGTTCTGGGGCATTGTTGATATTCAAGAAGTCAGGGGTAAGGCCTTTATAATGTACTGGTCCTGGGACCGTGAAGCAAAGCTGCTTGACAAAGTGCGCTGGAACCGGCTTGGCAAGCTGATTAAATAGACGATGTTTACCGGTCTCGTAGAAATACAGGGAAGTGTTGCCGCTCTTGAAAAAGCAGGCAAAGGAATTCGCCTTTCAGTCAAGCCCCTCGCAGATTTCGAAGTATCTCTCGGTGACAGTGTTTCAGTCAACGGAGTCTGTCTCACGGTTACGAAGCATGACGGGAATATTTACTTTGACGTCTCACCTGAGACAATGCGCAGCACAGACTTGGGAGAGCTGCATGCCGGCCACAGGGTAAACCTTGAAAGGGCACTCAGGCTCGCCGACCGTTTAGGGGGCCATATTGTTACCGGGCATGTCGATAATGTCGGTACTGTCAGAGAAATCAGGCAGGTCGGGGAGTATACTTTCTATACAGTTGATGCTCCGTCGGATATAATGCGGTATGTTGTGAAGAAAGGCTCTGTTGCTATTGACGGCATAAGCCTGACCGTGGTTGATCTTGACAACAGGTCATTCAGCGTTGCTATTATTCCCCATACGCTGACTGCGACAAACATTGGGCAGAGGCGCGTTGGAGACAGGGTCAACCTTGAAACTGATATTATCGGCAAATATGTGGAAAAACTGCTTGATAAAAAAGATAGGAATACAAATCTCATGAACGTGCTCAGGGAAGAAGGTTTTGTTAATGACTAAAAAGAAGACGGTTAAGAAAAAAACAAAGAAGAACAGAACCTACAAATTTAATACTATTGAAGAGGCCGTTGACGACATGAAGGCCGGCAGGATGGTGATCCTTGTTGATGATGAAGACAGGGAAAATGAAGGGGACCTGACCATTGCTGCGGAGAAAGTAACAGCACAGGTCATTAATTTCATGGCAAAACACGGAAGAGGCCTTATCTGTCTTTCACTGACGCCGGAGAAGGTTGAACAGTTGCAGCTCCCCATGATGTCAGAGCTGAACACATCAAGCTTCGGCACAGCCTTTACGGTCTCGATAGAAGCGAAAAAAGGTGTGACGACGGGGATATCTGCCTCAGACAGGGCAAAAACCATTAAGACAGCGATCAACCCCAGGACCAAACCTGATGACATTGCGCGGCCTGGACACATCTTTCCTCTCAGGGCGCAGCCCGGTGGCGTGCTGCAGCGTGCCGGACAGACCGAGGGTTCAGTCGATCTGGCGCGACTTGCCGGCATGAATCCCGCAGGCGTGATCTGTGAAATAATGAACGATGACGGCACGATGGCCCGTGTTCCCCAGCTTGCTGCCTTTGCGAAAAAGCACGGGCTGAAGATGGTGACGATCAAAGACCTTATTCAGTACAGGATGCGCAATGAATGTCTTGTGGAGCGTCAGGCAACGACAAAACTGCCGACAACGAGCGGTGGAGAATTTGAAGCAATTGTGTTCGGCAACATGGTAGATCAATCAACGCATATCGCCCTTGTCAAAGGAGATATTTCTTCTGATGAGGAGATCCTTGTCAGAGTCCACTCAGAGTGCCTGACCGGTGATGTCTTTGGTTCAAAGCGGTGTGACTGCGGGGACCAGCTTCAGAAGGCAATGAAGATGATCAGGAAAGAAGGCAGGGGTGTGCTGTTATACATGAGACAGGAGGGGAGAGGCATCGGCCTTGTTAACAAGCTGAAGGCCTATGCACTGCAGGATGAAGGGCTGGACACTGTTGAGGCGAATGAAAAGCTTGGCTTCAAGGCTGATATGCGGGATTATGGAATAGGGGCCCAGATTCTGGTGAATCTCGGTGTGCGCAAGATGCGATTAATTACGAACAACCCGAAGAAGCTGGTCGGTCTTGAAGGGTACGGACTTCGTGTTGTGGGCAGGGTGCCAATAGAAGTCAAGCCCCATGACAAAAACATAAAATATCTTTCCATAAAAAAAGAAAAGCTGGGACATATGCTCAAGCATGTATGATCAGCGTACCAGGAGGAGGGTCCATGAAAGTATTTGAAGGAGAACTTCAGGCAAAGGGGCTTAAGTTTGCTGTTATCGTGAGCCGATTCAACGATTTTATCTGCAGCAAACTCATGGATGGTGCAATTGATGCACTCATGCGGCATGGCGCATCAGAGCAGAACATAGAAATCATAAAAGTACCGGGATCCTTTGAGATACCCCTTGCAGCCAAGAAAGTGGCATCAAAAAAGAAGCACGATGCGGTAATCTGTCTGGGTGCAATAATCCGCGGGGCAACTCCTCATTTTGACTATGTTGCTGCCGAGGCATCCAAGGGCATTGCCCAGGCTTCTCTTGATTCGGGAATTCCTATTGCCTTTGGCGTATTAACAACAGATACTATAGAGCAGGCTGTTGAGAGGGCCGGCACCAAGAGCGGAAACAAGGGATGGGACTGTGCCATGGTTGCAATCGAGATGGCCCAGCTCTTCAAGAAGCTATGAACACAGAACACAGAACACAGATTACAGACCGTGCCTATTTGAGAATCAGTCGTCTGTGCTCTGCGATCTGATGTCTGTGTTCTGCATATTATGAAACGACGACGGTCACGAGAATACGCCCTGCAGCTGCTCTTTCAACTGGAACTTGCCGGCAATAAACTGAGTGAATCAATTCTCCATGAGTTCTGGGAAGACAACGACGAAGACCAGGAGGTCAAAGACTTTACCCACGCCATCGTAAAAACCACCATCGCAAATCTCGAACACATAGATGAAACAATCAAAAAAGCCGCAGAGCACTGGTCCATCAAACGAATGGCCTCTATTGACCGAAATATTCTCAGGGCTGCCACCTGTGAACTTCTCTACCGTCCGGACATCCCCTCCTCTGTTGTCATTAATGAAGCCCTTGAGATTGCCAAGAAATATTCCACGGAAGATTCGGCCCCTTTCATCAACGGCCTTTTAGATAAAATTGCAAATCAGGTTGTAACTGCAGCACCGGATAATAACAGATAAGCCGCTCTCGTGGAGGCTGCTGAATGCCTTCTTATGCCATCATCTCTGACGTTCATGCCAACCTTGAGGCACTGAATGCCGTTCTCCAGGCCGGGGAAAAAGAAAATGTCGATGAGCTGCTCTTCCTTGGTGATTGTGTCGGCTACGGTCCTGACCCGAATCTCTGTATTGAAATGCTGTATACGAGTGCAGGGATACTTCTGGCCGGTAACCATGACAGGGGTGCTGTTGGGCTGACTGATATATCATCCTTTAATCCCCATGCACGGTTGGCATTAAACTGGACCTCAGATACCCTGACTGACCACAACAAAACAGTGCTCAAGGAACTCCCCCTTATTGCGTCAGTGGCAGAAGGCAACCTCCTGCTGGTTCATGCGAGCCCCTATGAACCGGAAAACTGGCATTATATTACAAACGAGTTTAACGCCTTTACCGCCTTCCGGTTTTTTCAGGAAAGAATATGCTTTGTAGGCCACTCGCACAGGCCCCTTATTGCAGAGCAGTCAGTGGAGGGCAGCATAACCCTGCATCCTGAACGTGTCACCCTGAATGACAGGGGGCGATATTTAGTAAACGTCGGCAGTGTTGGCCAGCCGCGGGACGGAAATCCTGATGCAGCCTACGCCATATTCAGGGAGAATACCATAACGATAAAACGGGTTCCGTATGATATAGTAGTAACTCAGAAAAAAATGAAAAAAGCCGGCCTTTCAGAATACCTTATCAACAGGCTGGCTGCAGGGAGATAACGAAAAGATTTCACTTTTTTCATCTTTAATTTATTATTTGTGAGGAGGTTCTATTGATACCACGATATTCAAGGCCTGAAATGGCAGAGATATGGGAGCCGGAGAATAAGTATCAGAAGTGGCTTGATGTTGAAATAGCCGCCTGCGAGGCATGGGCACAGAGGGGAGAGATACCAAAGAAGAGCCTTGCCGCGATAAAGAAAAAAGCAGGATTCAATGTAAAAAAGATCGATAAAATAGAAAAGACCGTGAAGCATGACGTCATTGCCTTTTTGACATCCGTTGCAGAATACATTGGTCCAGATTCCCGTTTTGTGCACAAAGGACTGACGTCCTCTGATGTCGTTGACACTGCGCAGGCTGTGCTCATGGGTGAAGCTGCGGACATTATCATCAGAGACATCAAGGCATTGATGAAGATTCTGAAGGCCAATGCCATGAAGTACAAGATGGTGCTGCAGATGGGAAGGAGTCATGGCATCCATGCTGAACCAACCACCTTTGGCCTTACCTTCGCGGTCTGGTATGCAGAGATGGACCGCAATCTGACCCGTATGAAAACAGCCAGAGACACAATCAGCTATGGCCAGCTGTCGGGGCCGGTGGGTACCTTCTCCAGTCTGCCCCCTTCAATAGAAACCTATGTCTGCAAAAAACTCGGGCTCAAACCTGCGCCTGTTGCTACGCAGGTTATCCAGCGGGACAGGCATGCAGAGTACATGAACACGCTCGCCCTCATAGCAGCGTCCATAGAGAAAATGGCAGTTGAAATCCGTCACCTGCAGCGCACAGAAGTGCTCGAAGCGGAAGAGCCCTTTGAAAAGGGGCAGAAAGGTTCTTCGGCCATGCCTCACAAGAGAAATCCCGTGGGAAGTGAAAACCTGAGCGGCCTTGCGCGGGTTGTTCGCTCTAATGCACTCGCTGCAATGGAGAATATTGCCCTCTGGCATGAACGTGACATAAGCCATTCCTCTGTAGAGCGGGTGATCATTCCTGACAGTACGATACTCATCAATTATATGCTTGTTCGTCTTACAGGTATACTCAAAGGCCTGCAGGTTTATCCTGAGAAGATGAAAGAAAATATCAACCGGAGCTATGGACTGTTCTGCTCCCAGCGGGTACTGCTCAAGCTTACGGAAAAAGGTATGAGCAGAGAGAAGGCTTACAGTCTTGTGCAGAAGCGGGCAATGACCAGCTGGCAGGACAGGATGCCCTTTAAGGACCAGTTGAAAAAGGACAGGCTTATAATGAAGTATCTCACAGAGAAAGAACTGAACCAGCTCTTCGATATGACCTTCTACACACAAAATATCAATTACATTTTCAAAAGGGTATTTAAATAGAGAGCTTCTGCCATGTAGTTGATGAGGGTGAATATAAGAGTAATGATATCTGTTACTTCTCGCTAACTGTCTTTGTCATACTCCGGCTTCCACCGGAGTATCCAGAGACATAGACATGCAGTAAAATGAATTATGCAAATCATAGAGAGACCTCAAAGATAAAAGATGAAGCCTGGATTGCCCGATCAAGTCGGGCAATGACATTTTTCTGTTGTGGACATGCAATGATATGTTGAGAATCCGGTACTTATCCAAAAGAGTATTTCAATGCCTAGTGCCTGTTATGGTGAAACCATGAAGATTACTCTTGCCTTTGATGTATACGGCACATTGATAGACACAGCGGGTGTAGCAACTGCGCTCGAACAGCATGTAGGAAATCAGGCCCCGGAATTTTCCCGGGTATGGAGGGAAAAGCAGCTGGAGTATTCCTTCAGACGGGGGTTAATGCGGAACTATCAGAACTTTGCAGTCTGTACCAGAAGCGCCCTTGACTATACCTGCCAGGTATTTGATGCAGCTCTATCTCAGGAAGAACGTGAAAAGCTTATGGCAGAATATAAAATTCTCCCTCCATTCCCTGATGCTCGGGAGGGCCTTGCCAGATGCAGTTCAGCAGGATTTCGAATGTATGCATTTTCAAATGGCCTTGCAAAAGATGTTGCCGGTCTGCTGGAATATTCCGGAATAGGTGAATTCTTTGAAGATGTGATCAGTGTTGATGAAATCAGGAGCTTTAAACCCGACCCGGCAGTATATCACCATTTTCTGAAGCGCTCCGGGTCAACAGGATCCTCTGCCTGGCTTATATCAGGGAATCCCTTTGATGTTGCAGGGGCAATCTCTGCCGGTATGAATGCTGCCTGGATACAGCGATCAACAAAGGCTGTCTTCGATCCATGGGAACTATATCCGACAATTACTGTAAAGAGTCTCACAGGCCTTGGAGAAGCAGTGAACGCTTCTGTTGATAATAAGGGCTAGGATTCCGCATCTTTTCATTAAGTAGCGATATTTATTAAGAAATCATTAAGGCCAGTATTGTTATGGTGCTAATGTTTTTGCCTGCCATTGCCGATAAATCAGTTACACGTATCAGGGTAATTCTAAAAGGAGAGGTACAAAATGCATCTTAATTGTTGGGAGTTTAAAAAATGTGGAAGAGAACCTGGCGGTGCCAAAGCTGATGAACTGGGGGTCTGTCCTGCCACAACTGAAGAGCGGGCAGATGGTATCCACAGTGGTAAAAACGGTGGCCGTGCATGCTGGGCAATCGCAGGGACATTATGTAAGGGAGAGGTGCAGGGTACCTATGCACTGAAAATGCTTAATTGCCTCAAATGTGATTTCTATCAGCGTGTTGTCAGTGATGAACGGTGGGGATTCATGAGCGGTGAGTCAATCCTGAAGAAAATCAGAGGATAAGGAAGTTTTATTTTATTAAACTGATGACCCTTCCTTAGAACTGGTGATACCTATAAAAAAACAGAGCCAGTCCTGACTCTGGAGCAGTCGTACCTCCCCTCTCAGTATTGTTTCATTATTCTGTTACGCACCATAGCAGGCCCGAATACACCACGTAGTGCCCCCGGGTTAGGGACAGAAATTCTCTAATAATCAAGAAGGTATCGAATGCGCCGTGATTGGAGTGTGCGGACATTTTCAGGAGGAGCTCTTTCAGGCCGCACATATCATGTTCCCCTTATGAGGATCATGCACCAGTAAGGGGTAATCGTCAGGAAGATATTAAATAAAAAGAAAAAATCCGAATGCTTCTCAGAAGCCGATTCTTACTTTGCTCTTCCTCTGAAACCGGTATTTTTCTTGAATCTTGCTGCCTTTGCCTTTTTCTTGATTGCTTCAATGCGCTTCTTTTTCTCTTTGACAGAAGGCTTGTCATAAAACCTTCTGTTTTTCAATTCCCTGAAAAAACCTTCTTTTGCAAGTCTGCCCTTCAGGTCTTTGAGTGCTTTCTCTACATTGTTTCCATGTACTTTTATTTCCACGACTGGTTAATCACCCCTTTACCAATAGCCTTATGTGTATCTATCATACCTTAATTTCACACTGCATTTAAAGCCACGTATTCATCTATCTTTCTTACCGACTCATAATAGTCTATTTCGGCTCTTGCGATTGACTCTGCTTCTTTTTTTAAATCTTTGTCCTGGTTCCTGATAAAATCCAGTATCATGTTGAATTTCTGCTTCTGTATATCGAGAAATTTTTCATCCACGAGCGGGTTTTGAGGATATGTATTGCTGTCCTGCCCCTCAGCGAGCACTTCCGTAAAGGGCTTGCCTGAAAGTGATGCAATTTTCTTTGCTTCATTGACAGCACGGTACCAGCGATTGTGCATAATGCTGTAGTAGTCTCGCATTGCCTGCTTATTGAAATGTACAAAGTATGACCTGCCAACACGGGTGACATTCATTGTTACCCGGACTGAATCTGTGTCAATGGTGTCAACGAAGACGAGATTGCTCCTGCCTGCAGAGCCCCCCTTCTTCTTACTGCCTTTGGCGATTTCCCATTTAAGGTCCTCACGGGCTATCTCCCATTTCAGGTCCCATAAAAATAACCCCATCTTTGCGAAAATTTTTTGAAGGAGTAAGGCACCGAGCGTTGCCATGACGAGCGACCGTGCAAAGGTTTCACCATCGACTCCGGAAATAAGGGCGGCCTCCTGGCGGCTGATATTTCTGTCTGCAGGTTCATACTTGGTTGTAAGATCGACAATTGGGTGTTCTAGCCGATACCAAGGTCGCAGGCTGCTGACCCCGAGTTCCTCTAGATAAGATTTTTTATTTGCTTCGCTGAGCTTTCTGTATTTTTTCAGAATCGATGAACCGCTGGTAACCCCAAGCCTGACAATATATTCAAGGGGGATGACATTTTCATCCTTGTGATGATATTTTTCGTAATCGTAAAAATGCCACCCCAGGACTTTGATCAGTTCCGGTTTTGACACTTCATATTTTTTGATCAGAGTAAGATTGCTGAGCTCTGGAGGGTATCCCTCTGCATAGACTTCTCCCGTTTCACGGTCCACCATCCCCAGGTGGTGGGTGGGTGCACCCCCTTTGCAGAACTCTGCAAGCACGCTGCCTATCAGGCCAGACTCATCCTGCTGCAGTATATTCTCCTCTGCTAGCTGTTCTGACAGGGCCCGCCATGATTCGGGTTTCTGAAGCTCCTGAAAAACGAGATGCCTGAATCCTGCCCTGCCTACATCACTTCCTTCAATATTAAAGATGGTGCCGACATCAAATACTGAGCCGCCCGCCGTTGTCTCGCTGATGAGGATATCCGGATCTTCGGGAACTTCGTACAGTTTCTGCACAGATCCCCTGTAGCAGGGTTTATCAAGCTGTAATGTAATCTTTTTATGTAGCGGGCTCATGTTTGCTCCGGTTTTTTTTTACCACTTGTAATTCTACAAAGGTATATATTAATTCAATAATAAATGGTGGCTACTAACGTAACTTTTCGTATGCAAAATAGTCAATAATGACCTATTTGCCGATATATGAGCTTATGACTAAAGGTTTTTTCGAAATAGGGCAGGTTGCCGGGATATGATGCGAAGTTGCTATACGATAAATTCACTACCGTTGCAGATCACTTGGAGCACATTGCGTACTGACCAGATCAAGCCCCTCAGATCATATGATTCCAGCACTCCGTCAGAAAAGATCTATTGATAATCCGGGCGTGCCCACATAGGACATCCAGTGTCATCCCGTATTTTCAGCACTTCATTATCTCGCGTGATCTCCTTGGCAATGATGAGATCATCACCCTCAAAAACCACAGCAGATCCGGTTACCTTGATATGATCATTCTGGGCATAACTGATTTTATGTCTGTCGAAATACCATCCCGGTCCAACATGCACGGCCTTTAATCCCCTGTCTGTTCTGACGAGTAAATGAATCGCGTAGGACTGTCCCTTGATAGGACCCCAGATCGGGGTAGCATGCTCGATCATTTCAACATTCCCTTCAATAGAAACCATACTTTTGCCATTATACATCCGCTGGCAGGGCACCCTGTAAGCTTCTGATTCTCCTTTCCAGCCCATCCAGCCTGCTTCTGCAGATGCGACGCTCAGCACCAATAAACATACAGCAACCATGACTGCTTGTCTTTTGAATTTCATGGCGCACCTCCTCTTTATTTTCTTCTCCTCTTATAGTTCCAATAGCACACTATTGTAGGTGCGTCTATTTAAAAATATTAATGCCGCTATAAGGTGAAACCATTGAAACAGGCTGATGATCAGGGACAGAAAAAATCGGTACTGGGGACTGCAACATCAATGGAAATAATGCTATTTTTTTGAGGACTTATGAGGATCAATTCTTTCTTCGAGGCTTTTAATCTCATCAAGCAACTCATTTCGTTCTTCCTGAAAGAGCTCTCTGAGTTCAGAGATTTCCTCGTTTTTATTTACAAGCTTTTTTTGAAGGTCATAGGAATAGAAACCAAGGATACACAAGGCTGTCAGGAGAAGGAGAATAAAGATTCTCACCTTCCACGGTGTCCGTACCAGTTCCCGTTGTTCAAGGTCTCTCTCAAGGGGTGTTTTATCCTGCATATTACCGGTACCTCTTTACTTCAAATCGGTAGAGCTCAATCTCATCACCCATATAAATACCTGCCTTCATGGAAGCGATGCTTATCTGATCATCCACTGTATCAACCCCTTCAAGATCGGGAAGGAGCAGACCTTTCCGGTCACTGCTCTTCACAATAACACCATATTTTTTTGGATCAAGCTCTTTTTTGCTGGCAACTTTTTCAGGGGTGCTCAGTATGTCAACAGAATACTCAATCTCCTCCAGCTCGGAGACCTCAACGGGAGAAAAGCGTGGGTCCTGTGAGGCGGCGCTGATGGCATTCTGTATGATCTCATGAGCTATATTTTCCTGTGCAGGAGAAAAGGTCCCGATACACCCTCTCAGATCTCCCTTTATTTTTAATGAGACAAAGACTCCGGCTTTTTCTTTCATCTCAGGAACAGGGGCAAGAGGAGGCTCAAGAGTCTTCCCTGTTTTTGTAAACTCTTCAACGGTGTCTTTTGCAAGCTTTACCAGAGGATGCATTGTATCAGATCACAATCAATGATTGAATTCTTGGAACAACCATGGCCTCCCTTTATTTTTTTCTGTTTACTGCATAATCTGCAAGAGCAATAAGGGATTCTTTCTCTATCGAATCATCAAAAATGTCCAGCTCCGCCTTTGCTTCATTCAGGAATGATTGTGCTTTTTCATAGGATTTCTCAATTGATTTATGCTTTTTAAACAAATGATTCATATAGGCAAGGTCAGTCTCAGCCAGCGTGTCCGACTGAATTATTTTCTTTATTTCATCCCTTTCGTCGTCGCCGACTTCCCTGAGCAGGTTAATTAAGGGAAGGGTTATTTTCCCTTCTTCCAGATCTTTTCCAAGCCTCTTGCCAAGACGCGACTCCACTGCCACATAATCCAGGATGTCATCTGCCATCTGAAAGGCATAGCCGAATTTCAGCCCGAAGGCAGCAAGGGCAGCTTCCTGTTCCCCGGAAGCATTTCCCAGGACTGCGCCGCCCTGACAGGCTGCCGAGATAAGGATTGCCGTCTTGCCGCGTATTATCTTCATATAGTCATCTTCTGTTATGTTGATGCTGCCTGTTTTACTGAGCTGCACCAGCTCACCTTCGCTCATTTTTGCTGTAGCAGTGCAAAGGGCATCCATAATTGTCTGACGTTTCAGCAGGTTGGCAAGTCTTAATGCATTGGCATACAGGAAATCGCCGACGAGTATTACCACCTGATTGCCGTACACTGAATGTGCCGAAGGTCCACCCCTCCTGATACTGGCGCCGTCAACAACATCGTCATGAATGAGTGAGGCACTGTGAATGAACTCTACACTGCAGGCAAGGGTACTGACCTCATCACCGCGGGCACCAAACAGTCGTGCACTCACTATGGCGAGAAAGGGACGGACCCGCTTCCCTCCGCTTGACAGAAGGTGGTTCCCAACCTGGGCTATGGCAGGCTCCACAACCTCCAGGGTTTTTCCGATCTTCGTCTCCGCAGCATTCAGGTCTTCCCTGTAGTACTCCCAGATCTCGTCAATAGTCATTTGTCTGCCTTCATCATAATGGCTTCCAGGTCTGCATCCTTTTCGTTCAGTTTATGCAGGTCTTCAGGCCTGAAGACCCCTTTTTCAGTAATTATACCAGTTACGTATCTGGCAGGGGTAACATCAAAGGCGATATTTCTGACCCTGACCCCTTCCGGCGCTATCTGCGTGCCGAATATATGGGTGACCTCTTCTGCCCCTCTTTCCTCAATTGGTATCTGATCTCCTGAAGAAATTGTAAAATCTATACTGCTCAAGGGGGCTGCTACGTAGAAAGGCACATTGTTTTCCTTGCAGAGTACGGCAAGGGAATAGGTGCCTATCTTATTTGCTACATCACCGTTAGCGACAGTACGGTCTGTTCCCACGATGGCAAGGTTGATCTCACCTTTCTGTAAAAGTGCCCCGGCAGTGTTGTCAGAGATCAGGGTAACCGGGATATTGTCCTGCATCAGCTCCCAGGCAGTAAGACGGGCACCCTGAAGAACTGGTCTTGTTTCATCGGAGATGACCTGGATCTTTTTGCCCTGCTCTACGGCGACTCTCATGGGACCGGTAGCAGTCCCGTAGCCTCCTGTGGCCAGTGACCCTGCATTGCAGTGGGTGATGACGGTGTCACCATCTCTGATAAACTGAGCCCCCCATTTGCCGATAGTCCTGTTTATTTCAATGTCCTCTGCGAGCACTCTCTTCCCGTCTTCCACCAGCATCTCTTTCAGTGTTTCCACCGGTTTGTCTTTATTGGCCTCGAGGAGCCTCTTTGCTCTCTCCACGGCCCACTGAATATTGACTGCAGTCGGCCGTGTTGCGAGCAATGTATCAAATACCGGTTCGAGGTTTTTCATGAAGTCATCATATCCCTCGACCGCTAGTGTCCGGGCACCCAGTGCTATGCCCATAGCAGAAGCAATCCCGATGGCAGGCGCGCCGCGGATCCAGAGTTTTTTTATCCCTTCTGCCACTGTCTGATAATCAGGACAGTCATTGTAAATGATCTCCAGTGGAAGCCGTGTCTGGTCGAGCATGCTTACCTTTCCCTCAACCCACTTAATTGTGTCAATCATGTTCTCTCCTTATGTGATTAAATTGAATTTGGGAATTACCGTCAGAACAATTAAAGCTGCTGTCAGCCCTATGAGGACAACAACGGTTACCCAGGAAATATAGTTGTGACCTTTTGTATTTACGTACTCTCCCATGATCTTTCTATTATTGATAAGTGACAGTGCAAACACAAGCACAAAGGGAAGCAGTATGCCGTTCAGTACTGACGAGAGAAGCATTAACAGGACAAGAGGGGCACCGGGAATCAGTACGAGCAGGGCTGAAATGCTTATGAGTGCTGTGTAGATCCACATAAACTGAGGGGCCTGCCTGAATGTTTTATTCACACCTGCTTCCCATCCCAGAGCCTCACAGATGTAATATGCAGTTGCCAGGGGAACGATGATTGCGCCAAGGATTGAGGCATTTGCGAGACTGACACCAAAGAGCGTCGAGGCATACCTCCCGGCAAAAGGCTCCAGTGCAAGGGCTGCCTCCTGTGCTTCGTTGATCCCTATCCCGTTTGGGAATAAGGTTGTGGCGCAGGTAACGATGATAAAAAAAGCAATGATGTTCGTTGCAAAGCATCCGCTTATTACATCAAGTTTTGAATATTTGTAGTCCTCTTTTTTGATACCCTTTTCAGCGATGGATGACTGCAGGTAAAACTGCATCCACGGTGTTATGGTCGTTCCTATGATAGCGATGCTGAGCATTATGAATTCCGGATTCATTGCAATCTCAGGGACAACAGTGCGCTTTGCGACCAAACCCCAATCCGGTTTTGCCATGAAACCCGATACAACATACCCAAAATAGAGAAGGCAGGCCCCAAGCAGGACCCGCTCTACAATTCTGTAACTGCCTTTTGTAACGAGTATCCAGATAATAAAGGCGCCAACGGGGACCATGACGTATTTACTGAGACCGAATATCTCCATGCTCGCTGCCCATCCTGCAAACTCGGCCACGGTAGTGCCGAAGTTGGCTATCAGCAGGATGACCATCATGAAAAAAGTAGACCTGATCCCGTAATTCTCCCGGATCAGGTCTGCAAGGCCTTTGCCTGTTACAACACCCATACGTGCAACCATTTCCTGTATTACAACAAGAGCGATTGTTGTGGGTATTAACGTCCATAAAAGCATATATCCATACCGGGCCCCGGCCACTGAGTAGGTTGTTATGCCCGATGCATCGTTATCAATTGATGCAGTAATAATACCCGGCCCCAGAATGGAGAGGAGAAGGAGAAAGTTCTTCCAGGAGAGCGCAGCTTTTTTGCTGGTCATACGCTCCTCCTTTTTTTCCGTGAGGCAGGGGGCAGGAGTATGTCGATAATATCATCTGTGGTAACAATCCCGAGGAGTACCTCCTCCTCATCAATAACGGGTATGGTGAGGAGGTTGTATTTGGATATTGTCGCAGCCACTGCCTGCTGGCTCTGGTCCGGGGTCACTGTCTTCAGCTTTGTCGTCATCAGCTCTGCCAGGGTAACCTGCGGGGAGGAGAGAATCAGGTCCCTGAGGGAAACAACACCGACCAGCTTTTCATTGTCAACAACATAAATGTAATACACGGACTCTACTTCATGGGCATCGAGCCTGAATCTCTCTATTGCATCATGAACAGTCATGTCAGGCGGGTAGGCGATAAATTCATTTGTCATGAGACCGCCGGCTGTATCCTCTTCATGGGCAAGGAGTTCCTGTATATCCTCGGCCTCTTCTTTCTCGATGGACTCAAGGAGCTCCTGTGCCTTTTCCGTCTCGAGGTCCCCGATAAGGTCAGCTGCTTCATCAGGGGGCATTCTCTCAACAATCTCCGAAGCATAATCCTTGTCCAGACTGGCTATCATTGCTGTCTGAATATCAGGATCTAACTCCGGCAGAGCCTCGGCTGCAACATTTGGATCAAGCCCCTTGAGGAGGGCCAGGCCCTGTTCATGAGGCAACGTACGGATTATATCTGCAATGTCTGCCGGATGGAGGGCGGAAATCATCTGCCGGGGAATTATCAGAGACAGCGTAGAGAGTCTCGGTTCCAGGGGCTGAATATAACTCCAGCGAATAATAGAATGGGGCAGGGTCTTGCCGAGAAAGTGATAGAATTTCTCGCTTCTTCTTTCGACGCCAAGGCGGCGCAGTATTCCCCGAATGCCTACATCGACTCCTATGACACAGGCATTATTACTCTCCCCTTCAAGCTTTACGTCATTGACACGTACAACCTTTGCTCCGTTTGCGTCAACAATCTGTTTATCAAAGATATCCCGTACAATAAGCAGGATATCATCAGCGGGATCATAGGGCTCAACCTTGGGAGAATAGACCTTTGATGAAATGATGCGCTTGTTGAATATGCCTACATTTTCCCATTCAAGGCAGTACTGTTTCTTCTTTTCCTCAAGTATGAGGGCTGAAACCAGTGGAAGGGGGTCGCCCTTGATTACAACGAAGTCCTTGAGTCTCCCAAGCTCATCGCCCTGTGGATCAAGAACAGGCTTTTTTAAAAGATCACTTACAAAGAGTTCGCCGAACAGGGGCATTCTGACCTCCAGCCTTTCTTGATTAAAAGTGCATTCTACATACTAACCCTACAGTATACATAGCAAAAAACTATTGGGCAACTTGAATACAGAGATCAGGTGGCAGGCAGCAGGTGTCGGCTTCCAGGGATGAGGGATCAGAATGCGGATTAAGGCAATAAATGCAAGGGAAGAACTTAATGAAAGGATGACAACTATTGAACGACGGTGTAAGCATCATTCAGGATTTCAACTTTTCCTGAAAGGCCGGAGGTGATAAAAACTTTTTTCTGAACATCCACCATTACAGCATCAAGCCCCATTTTTTCCAGCATCACCAGCCCCTCATTACGGCCGTAGGCAAAAACAGCGGTGGAGAGGCTGTCTGCAAGATACCCTTCAGGCGCTATCACGGTCACACTCATGAGATCTGATTCTGCAGGGTACCCGGTTCGGGGATGGAGTATATGATGATAGCGTTTGCTGTCTTTGATAAAAAATCTCTGGTAATCCCCTGAAGTTGATATGGCCTTATTCTCAAGGCGGAGGACTGCAAAAACATCTTCCCAGGGCTTCTCATTTGCAGGGTCAGGCCTTGGGTTCTGGATACCCACATTCCAGGGTTTGCCGCTCCTGTTGAATCCGAAGCCGCGAATATCACCGGCAATTGCCACAAGTGCTGACCGGATACCAAGGGCCCTGATCGCAGCCACGGCCCTGTCTGCTCCATAGCCTTTGGCTATGCCGCCCAGGTCAAGCTCCATGCCGTTGTGAGGAAGAAAGACCTTACCTGATTCCTCCTGTATCACGATTTGTTGATAGTCAACAAGTGAGAGGCGGCTCTTTATTTCCTTATCAGGAGGAATCAGTGAGTCAGCTCCTGTTTTGCTGAAATTCCAGAGCGTGACCAAAGGCGCTACGGTGGGATCAAAGATACCCTTTGTTGTCCTGGAAATCCCTACGGTTTTTTGCAGAATATCAAGGGTGTCTTTACTGACCCTGACCGGCTTTATACCTGCATTCCGGTTTATCTCGGATATTTCACTGTCAGCGGCAAAATAATTCAAAAGTATTTCAAGCTTTTTTATTTCCCCATACCCGGCCTCAATGGCACCCTGTGCCTCTTTCCTGGAATCGCTGACCACGGTGATTGTACAGTAGGTGTCCATCAGGACGCGACTTTCCCGGTACATTTTTTCCTGTTCCGAGCAGGCGGAGGGGAAAAGACAGAAGATAACAAAGACAAGAACACAGACCAGGGATCCCTTACATCGGGACGAAATCGTTGATTGTTTTTGCCTCAGTTCTGTATTTTCTATTCTGTATTCTCTGCTCAGATTTATTTTCATTTTTCAGCCAGTTTTTTCTTCAGAAACCTGCCCGTATGGGAAGCAGGCACAGAGGCAACTTCTTCCGGTGTACCGCAGGCAATGACGCTGCCCCCTCCATCGCCCCCTTCCGGTCCAAGATCAACAATATAATCCGCGCTTTTTATGACATCAAGGTTATGTTCAATCACCAGCACACTGTTGCCGGCATCTACTAACCCGTGGAGTACTTCCAGCAACTTTTGTATGTCGACAAAATGCAGCCCCGTGGTGGGTTCATCGAGGATGTACAGTGTATTGCCCGTTGCCTTTTTACTGAGCTCTCCAGAGAGCTTAACCCTCTGCGCCTCGCCACCTGAGAGGGTTGTTGCCGGCTGACCAAGCTGCAGGTAGCCGAGACCTACTTTCTCCATTGTTGCAAGTTTTCTTCTCAGCTGCGGTATGGGATGAAAAAACTCAAGCGCCTCGGATACGGTCATATGCAGAACATCGGAGATGTTTTTTCCCTTATACCTGATTGCCAGTGTTTCCCTGTTATAGCGGGCGCCCTTGCAGGTTTCACAGGGAACGTATAGATCAGGCAGAAAATGCATTGACACCTTGACAAGGCCGTCTCCCCTGCAGGCCTCGCATCTGCCGCCCGTTACGTTAAAACTGAACCTGCCCGGTTTGTATCCCCTGACCCGTGACTCAGGAATTCGTGCAAAGAGGGTGCGGATAAAGGCGAAGAGTCCCGTATAGGTTGCCGGATTTGAACGGGGCGTCCTGCCAAGGGGTGACTGATCAATGTCGATAACTTTATCGATATGCTGCATACCGGAGATACTTCTGTGCTTTCCGGGCATATCTCTGGACCCATACAGTCTTTTAGCCAGTGCTTTGTAGAGTATCTCAAGAATGAGGGTGCTTTTGCCTGAACCGGAGACACCGGTTACACAGGTAAAAACTCCGAGAGGAATTTTGACAGTAATAGTGTTCAGATTAAATTCCCTGGCGTCCTTGATAGTGAGTGCCTTGCCGGGCTTTCTTCGTACATCGGGGACAGGAATGGTAATTGTCTTGCGGAGAAAAGCGCCTGTTGATGATTCTTTGCTCTTCTTAATGTCCTTCAGGCTTCCTTCCGCTACAATCGCTCCTCCCTGCTTTCCTGCATGAGGCCCCATATCTATAATGTGATCAGCTATCTTCATTGTGTCTTCATCATGTTCCACAACAATAACGGTGTTGCCCATTGCCCGCAGCCTGCACAGACTTTCCAGAAGTTTTTTGCAGTCTCTCGGGTGGAGCCCTATACTTGGCTCGTCAAATATATACAGGACACCTGTCAGCGAAGAGCCTATCTGTGTAGCAAGCTTGATCCTCTGCCCTTCACCGCTTGAAAGGGTGACAGCCGGTCTGTTTAATGCGAGATACCCAAGGCCAACCTTTTCCAGAAAAAAAAGCCGTTCACTGGCCTCTTTAAAAACCTTTGAGGTGATGGTTTTTTCAGTCTTTGTTAAGTGCAGCTTTTTTAGAAAAGAAGCTATGGAGACTATGGGCTGTGCAGATAACTCGCCAATATTGAGACCGTTAATCCTTACAGACAGGGCTTCTTTATTCAGCCGGTGCCCATGACACTCGGTACACACCTCAAGCCCTTCCACCTCTTCCTCCTCCTCGCCAATATCCAGGAATCCCATACCCCTGCATGCAGGGCATGCTCCATAGGGGCTGTTGAAAGAGAAAAATCTCGGGCTGATCTCGGGGTAGTTGATGCCGCATTGTGCACATGCAAGCTTGGTACTGAAGAAGATGTCTTTGTCTTCATCAATGATGTTGACCAGCACGGATTCGGCAAGAGCTGTTGCAGCAGTCACAGCTCTTGCCACATGTTTTGCAATTCCTGGTTTGATAATTAATCTGTCAATGACAACATCAATATCATGCCGCTTATGTTTATTCAGTGTGATTTCCTGGGTAATGTCCCGCAACTCGCCATCGATTCGTGCTCTGATAAATCCCTTTCTTCTCACTGCGTCCAGTTCTTTTCTGTATTCACCTTTTCTGCCCATTACAAGGGGGGAAAGGATCTGAATCTTCGTGCCCCTGGGCATGGTGGTTACGAGGTCAGTAATCTGCCGGGTTCCCTGGGCAGAGATGGGACTGTTACATCTATGGCAGTTGATTGTGCCTATTCTTGTAAATGCCACCCGAAGATAATCATAAATCTCCGTAATGGTACCTACTGTTGAGCGGAGGCTTCTGGCCGGGGTCTTCTGTTCGATTGCGATGGATGGGGACAGGCCTTCAATAGAATCCACATCAGGCTTCTGAAGCTGGTCAAGAAATTGTCGCGCATAGGTCGAAAGGCTCTCAACATAGCGTCTCTGCCCTTCAGCGTAGATAGTATCAAAGGCAAGAGAGGACTTGCCTGAACCTGATGGTCCGGTAATGACCACAAGGCTGTTGCGGGGAATGTTCAGGTCAAGATTCCTGAGGTTATGAACGCGGGCGCCCTTTATTGTAATAGTGTGTAACATAGAATAATCCGATTCTGCGAGAGATTAACCTTTACTATAACTCAAGAGGCTCTTTGACTGTCAAACAATTGCGCAACTGTGCAAATTATTTATTTTTTTTATGGTATTATTCTTGACAGGGATAAAAATTAATTATTAAACTATAAGACATTTCTTTTATGGAGGAGAGGTTATGCAAAAAAAAGATTATCTGTTCACGTCCGAATCTGTATCAGAGGGACATCCTGATAAAGTTGCAGACCAGATTTCAGACGCTATTCTTGACTCGATCTTTGAGCAGGACACTGCTTCCCGGGTAGCATGTGAAACGCTGGTTACTACAGGGATGGTTTTGATTGCCGGTGAAATTACTACTTCTGCATGGGTAGACATGCAGGCCGTTGTCCGCCAGAAAGTAAAGGAGATTGGCTATAACCATTCGGATATGGGCTTTGACTGGGAATCCTGCGCTGTCCTTACGTCCATCGACAAACAGTCAGCTGACATTGCCATGGGAGTAGATGAATCGACTGATCATGAGCAGGGAGCCGGAGATCAGGGAATCATGTTTGGTTATGCAACGAATGAGACTGATGTGTTTATGCCTGCTCCCATCACCTATGCCCATCGTCTCATGAGGCGCCAGGCTGAGGTGCGTAAAAACGGTACGCTGCCATGGCTTCGTCCCGATGCCAAGAGCCAGATAACATTTCGTTATGAAGATAATAAGCCTGTCAGCATTGAAGCCGTGGTCCTGTCAACCCAGCATGCACCGGACATACAATATAAGGCCCTGAAAGAAGCTGTTATGGATGAGATAATCATGCCCGTGCTGCCAGCTGACTGGCTCAGTCCTCACACAAAGTTTCACATAAATCCTACAGGTCGTTTTGTCATTGGCGGTCCTGTCGGTGACTGTGGTGTTACGGGTCGGAAGATTATTGTCGATACCTATGGTGGTGCTGCCCATCATGGAGGCGGAGCCTTTTCCGGAAAAGACCCATCCAAGGTTGATCGTTCTGCTGCCTATGCTGTGCGCTATGTAGCAAAGAATATAGTTGCTGCCGGACTTGCAGACCGCTGCGAGCTGCAGGTGTCGTATGCAATCGGTGTTGCTGAACCAACGTCAATCAGTGTGGACACCTTCGGGACCGGTAAAGTGGAAAATGCAAAACTTGTTGAGCTTGTGAAGGAGCATTTCGATCTGAGGCCGCGGGGTTTGATTACCATGCTTGACCTTCTGCGTCCTATCTACAGTCCAACTGCTGCTTATGGACACTTCGGAAGAGAAGAGGAAGGATTTCCCTGGGAAAAGACGGACATGGCAGAAACGCTGAAAAAGGCTTTAAAGTAGTCTAAATTTAACAGCTTTTTTATCTTTAAGAGAGAGAAAAGACAACGGTATTTTTTGTACCCGGCTTTTCCTGTTTCATCCCTGCATGTGAAGAGAGGCTGCATTGTCATTTTTCCCGTCAAGAGCCTGTTGTAAATGCCGACAATGCGGATTAATATAGAGAGTGATGAAGAACTAAAATAAGAGAGAGCTTTTCAGGAGGTAGTAAATTATGTCGACGGCAACAGAAGAGAAAAAAACACAGGACTATAAAGTAGCGGATATGAATCTTGCTGAATGGGGACGGAAGGAAATAGAAATTGCAGAGCAGGAAATGCCCGGACTCATGTCAGTGAGAGAGAAATATGCATCTGAAAAACCCCTCCAGGGCGTCAGGATTTCCGGATCACTGCATATGACGATCCAGACGGCAGTACTCATCGAAACACTGGTTGCTCTTGGTGCAGATGTTCGATGGGCAAGCTGCAATATATTTTCCACCCAGGACCATGCAGCGGCTGCGATTGCAGCCTCGGGCGTCCCTGTTTTTGCATGGAAGGGAGAGACCCTCGAGGAATACTGGTGGTGCACGAACGAAGCCCTCACCTTTCCGGGAGGCCTTGGCCCGCAGTTAATTGTTGATGACGGCGGTGATGCCACACTGTTTATACATCGCGGGTATGCAGCGGAGAATGACGCTTCAATTCTTGATGAACCTACAGATAATCATGAACTGAAAATCATCAACAACCTGCTCAAGTCATTGCTCGCCGCAGATAACCAGAAATGGCACAACACGGTTAAAGAATGGAAAGGTGTGAGCGAGGAGACCACTACCGGTGTTCACAGGCTGTACGAGATGATGAATAACGGAACGCTCCTTATTCCCGCAATCAATGTCAATGACTCAGTGACAAAATCCAAATTTGACAATCTCTATGGATGCAGGGAATCCCTTGCTGACGGAATCAAAAGGGCGACGGATGTAATGCTTGCAGGAAAGGTCTCAGTTGTATGCGGATATGGAGATGTGGGAAAGGGTTGTGCCCAGTCTTTAAAGGAATATGGTTCGAGAGTAATCGTAACCGAGATTGATCCGATTTGTGCCCTTCAGGCCGCGATGGAGGGCTACGAAGTAGCCCGGGTGGAGGACACACTGGGTGAAGGAGACCTCTACGTGACTACAACAGGGAACAGGGACATTATCAAGATCGAACACATGGCAAAAATGAAGGACCAGGCCATTGTCTGCAACATCGGCCATTTTGATAATGAAATTCAGGTAGACAAATTAAATGCCTACAATGGAGTCAGAAAAGTGAATATCAAACCCCAGGTTGATAAATATATTTTTCCTGAAGGTCATTCAATATTTCTCCTAGCTGAAGGCAGGCTTGTCAATCTTGGCTGTGCTACAGGACATCCATCCTTTGTGATGTCGAACAGCTTCACCAACCAGACGCTTGCCCAACTCGATCTCTGGAACAACAGGGATGTCTATGAAAAGAAGGTGTACAGACTTTCAAAAAAGCTTGACGAAGAGGTTGCCCGGCTTCATCTTGAGAAGATCGGCGTTAAACTGACAAAACTGTCTCAGGAACAGGCTGACTATATTGGTGTCCCCGTTGAAGGGCCCTATAAACCTGAGCATTACAGATATTAGATCATAAGTCATAACCAAAGAAAGGGACAGAGCTTTTCTGTCCCTTTTTTTTATAACAATCATTCAAGCATAAAGAAACGTTCTTAAACATGGCCATACGTCTCGAATATTTAAACCTCATCGTACCGATAAAGAATATCAACCTCT
>Ga0209536_100002639_pt1 | contig 29222 bp, 28 predicted proteins | sample DeeMarSeWOR28_12_FD_187461 | JGI IMG/M metagenome (GOLD analysis project Ga0209536, IMG submission 187461) | Marine sediment microbial communities from White Oak River estuary, North Carolina - WOR-2-8_12 (SPAdes) (version 2) | ecosystem: Environmental > Aquatic > Marine > Intertidal zone >...
GAATCGGCGTCTTGAGGCTTCGAGGGCGGATCAGTTCAGGGTGTACTCGGTCTAGGGCTCTCGAGATTTGGAGTTCAGATAGATCGGCGATGACCACGCCCGTTCCTCGGTCATGGAAAGGCAGTCGTCTTCGAAGGGTGTCCGGTAGTCGCCGTAACACGGCTCGCACTCGTCGCCGTCGCAACGCAGCAGCGCGGCGTTGACCGCCGGGGTCGGTTCCTGAATCGCGCGGACATAGTAGAGCAGCTCGCGGTCGGCCGAAGGAAACCAGGGGTCCTCGAACTCCACCTCACAAACCGAAGCCTCGGGCGGGCAGGGGAGCGTGAGCCAGGGGTCCTCGATCAGCTCTTCGATGAGCTCCGTCTCCTTCATTTGCCGCCCGATGCGAACCACCTCGATTCGGGTGATGCGCCGTCGCTCATCAGACGGATGGTAACACTCACCGGCGCAGATGCTTTCCACGCGCTCTTCGCCGAGGGCTTCCGTCACTTCGTCCGGACAACCCGCGAGTTGCTCGAATGCACCCGCTGCGCGGGCTCGGAACTTTGGCACGCCCTCGAGCTCGAGCCGGCTTCCCATCGGCATGCTGGAATCCCCCGCATTGACGATGTCGAACCAAAGCAGGATCCGGTCCCCGGAGGTCCCGTAGACGCGCCGGTCGCGCAGCGCCTGCCAAATCGCCTCTCGCGTACGCTCCTCGGCATGCACGGCCACCAGCCCGCCCGCGAGGAAGAAGGATGCCTGACGCTCCAACCACACGCGCCGAAACGGTGGCCGTGAGAACACGTCCTCGGGGGAGAGGGACACCGACTCCGTCGTTCTCGGAGGATCCCCGAACAGGACTTCATGCCAATGTCGGCTCGCCGCGCCTCGTGCCTCGGTCATCTTGCGTCGTTCGTATTCCTTGTAGCCGGTACCGGGGCGGGCCGAGTGATTGTCACTCGATGCAATGAAGCCCAACGTGGCATGACGAGGCGCGCCGTCATCTTCGAAGCTGCCGCGAGCGAGGAGGTATTGAACCGAGCCGCCGGGCCGATAGGAAAAGGCCGGCTGAAAGCAATCGGTGCATTGTCCGCAATTGCCCCACTCGGTCACGTCGGTGCCCGGTAAGGTCAGATGGCCTGCCACCCCCACCCGCAGATAATTCTCACGGGCGGCTTCGACTTTGGCATCGCACTCCTCGGACAAGGGATTGTCACAGCGGCTGCGGATGATCTCGCCGGCGCGCCAACAACACGGCTCGTAGTCGTCGGTGGGCTCCGGACAGGTCAAGCCGTCTTCGGTTCGTTTCACTGCACGAAAGGAGCGGTACTCCTCGGAGTTGCCATGCCCGGAGAACACTTCGATCAACTGCTGCCACTCGGGATCGTCGTGCTTGGCCTGCAACTGCTTGTCATAGGCGTACCCAGGGGGCGTGTAGAAGCCCCAGGTCGTGCCGTGGGGGATCACGGTGGCATCGAACCCCCACTCCTCGAGCTTCCGAAACAGGTCCGCCGGCGTCTCCGCAAGCTCCCGGCAATCGTTGGGAAGATTCGGGGACGCCGCTTCCTCGGGGCAATTCAACAAGCTGGCGATCTCCCTGACGTGCACCGTCACGTCGTTGTACGGCTGCTGGTGAGGGAAGGCCCGAAACGGAATGCTGATGTTTCGCCTCAGGGTTTTGAGGTCTTGGAACGCCTGCGATGCGAGCCCGGGCGCGGCAATCGGCCGTGCTGGAAGGCGGACGTCGCCGGTTTCCTTGAAGATCACGTTGCGGTGACCAAAATGCGTTTCGGGAGTCGTGCCGATCTGAGTCCATTCGAATCCGGTGAACGCGACGAGGTCCTGCTGCTCGCTTTCGGAACCGACGGCGTTGCACTGACGAATCGACTGTTTGACCATGTCCCAGGTGCGAGGCGTCAGCGCCTCGGCATGATCGGTCAGCGAGTAGAAATCGAGCTGTGAGCAGAAGCGTGCGAAATCGCAAGCATCGGATGGCGGATGGACTCCTTCCCCTCCCATTAAGGGCAGGCTCCACTGGAAGGCGTCGACCGACAGCGTGGAGTGCACGTGCAAGTCGCCGAAGAGGATTCGAGCTTCGGCATCCCCCGCGACGCTGCGTTGGTCAGCGTCGCGAGCGCTCAGTAGCTCACGGTCGAGCGGAGTCGCGGTGATCTCACCGTCGGTTTGAAGCTCGCCCCCGCCGAGAACGACCCACAGCCCTCCCGCCACCAAGGCGGAGAACGGGATCGCGAGCAGGCAGCCGACCTTGAACCGCGCCATGGGGGCGGAGCATAGGGGCCGAGTCCTCCGCGAGCAAAGAAGATTCTGGGCTCAGTCGGACCAGCGAACGGTTTCCGCTGGACCTCCGATCACCAGATTCTGATCGAGACCATCCTGCCCCGTGAGATAGACCCCAGGCGAGCTCCGGCGATTCGACGTGAAGGCGATCAAACGGCAGTCGGGCGAGAACGCCGGGTCTTTGTTGTCGCCCTGCCCTTGCGTGAGCCGTTTGTACTCTTGGGTCTCCAGGTTGACGGTGAAAATGTCGAAGCTTCCATCGCGTCCGCTGAATGCGATGAGCGGCTGCTCCGGGTCTTGGCACCAGACCGGTGTCTGGTTGTGGCTTCCACGGAAGGTCACGCGCTTCACGTTCGTCCCGTCGGCGTTCATCGTGAAGATCTGAGGGCTGCCATGGCGGTCTGATACGAAGGCGATCTTGCCACCCGGGCCGCAGGTGGGGCTCACATCGATGGCTTGGTTTTGCGTGAGGCGCCGAAGGCTGCTTCCATCCAGATTCGAGCTGTAGATTTCGGTATTTCCCGACCGCGAAGACACGAAGTACACCCGATCGCCGCAGATGGCTGGCGCCATGTTGATGCCTCTGCCACCGATGATCGCTTTTCCTCCTGCGCGCGTGTTGGTGATGAACGTGCCTTGCTTGCTCATGCGCGTGTACCAGAGCGACCCCTTGCCGAAGGTCGGCAACATCGACACGCCCTGCCCGCTCGAAACCTGGCGAACGCCATGTCCGTCCATCTCTGCAGCAAACACGCTCTTCCGTCCGGGGCCGATCTTGCGAGCGAAAGTGATGTCGGTGCCGAACGACCCCTTGGTCCCGGTCACGATACCAATGACCTCGTTCACGAAATCGTGGATCCACCTGCGAAGCTCGGACGCGGGCCCTCGATAGGTGCGCACGAGCGCGGGTACCTGACCGCCACTCGACTGATAGAAGCGGAGCTCGACCCTCAGCCCGGCTTCGTTGCCGCCAACCAGTCCCTTGATGACGCCGTTGGCGCCCAACGCGGACCAGGCCTCGAGGTCGACCCCCAAGCCTATGCTCTCGTAGTCGTGGCGGACCGCAGAAGGACCGATGACGCGAAAGCCCGGCATGAGGCGAAAGTCGTTTTGCAGGATGGCGCCGCCGCTCGTGACGTACGCCTCGGGCGCGCCGAGTAGCTTCGGAATGCCGATCCGAAATACATCCTCGTCTGGCGCGTCGATGTCGACGACGATTCGGTCTTCCGGCAGCGGCTCCTCGTCCTGACCAAACGCGTGCGGCGCCGAAGAAACGAGGGGCACGAGAAGCACCCCTAAGAAGAAAAGCCATCGAAGCAAACGTTGACGAAAAGAAACCATGACCATGTGAAACCTCAACGGACGTGACTCCCAAAGAAACGCAGAGAGATTGTCTCCCCCAAGATGCGATCGGCCACCGACTCCGGTGGAGTCGGAAGCTTTGCGCCCTCTGCTTGGTCGATTCTCCGACGAACGGATTCGTCGAATGCTTCATTCCCGCTCGACCGCTTCACCTCGTACCCACCGACACGTCCGTCTTCGGTGATCGACAGCTCGATGACGCAAGTCAACTTCTGAAGCTCTTCCTGTGAAATCAGCGTCGGAACCTGCCAGCCCCGGCGAAAATACGAATAGAGCTTGCCGAGATAGATGTCCTCTTCGCTACCGGTCGCCTTGGTCCCCTCGACGATGCCCTCCGGATCACCCTCTAGCTCCGGTCCCTTCGTCAGCTCCGAGATCGCACCAGCTCGCTGTCCGAGCTGAGACAGCAAATCCTCCTCTTCCTTCCGGTCGCGCTTCTCCTCAGGCTTTCTGAGCCCCTTTTCTTGCGTGCCGCTCGGAATCGCGTCCATCGGCTCAGCGCTCGGAGCCTTGGGGACGGGCGCATTTTGGGGGGCGTGCGGAACTTCTTTGCTGGGTAGCCTCCTCGGCTCCTTGCGCTTGCCGAGTCGGACGAACCGCGTCTCGATCACCTCGAGCGGAGCGGGAGGCAGCTCGTCGACGGCGGTTCCAAAAAACGATTGAAGCCCGCCCAACAGCAAATGACTGAGCACTACCAGAGTGGGCACGAGCAAGAACACCGCGAACGCGAACGCCACGCCCCCAGCGACCTCGGTCGGCGTCGGCTGTTCCGTCTCCAAGAGAGAAAGTGCTCGCCAGTCGTTCGCCTCCACCATCAACTATCTCGGCTCTCGGGTCAGCGGGTCGGTGACCAGCCCCATCTTCCCGATGCCTGCCTGCCGAACGATCGCAAGAACCTGAGCGACTACTCCGTAAGGAACTTGCTCGTCCGCCTGCACGAACACCTCGTCGACGTTGCGCACCCGCTCATCGGTGAGCAGGCGCTGCTGCAAGACGTCGAGGGACACCTCCTCGCCGAAGAGAAAGATCCGTTGATCTCGCTGCACCGTGATCAAGGGCTGCTCCTCGTCGATGTCCATCCGCGGCGCATCGGCTTTGGGAAGCTCCACGTCGACGCCGGTCGTCAGCATGGGTGCGGCCACCATGAAGATGATCAACAACACCAGCATCACGTCGACCAGTGGCGTGACGTTGATCTCGCTCAGTGCGCTGCCTCGTCCTCCGCCGTCGTTCGAGAATGCCATTCGCTACTCCGCCAAGAGATGACGCCGAATGATGTTCAGGTAGTCGCTGGCAAACGCAGATGTCTCGCTGTCGACGACGCGAATTCGCCGGACGAAGTAGTTGTAGGCCATCACGGCAGGGATCGCCGCGGCTAGACCTAGCGCCGTCGCGATGAGCGCCTCGGCGATGCCCGGCGCAACGACGTCGAGCCCGGCGCTCTTCTCGCCATGAATGGCGATGAAGGAGTTCATGACGCCCCATACGGTCCCAAAGAGGCCGATGAAAGGAGCCGTGGACGCCGTCGTCGCCAGAAACGACACCTTGCTCTCAAGCCTGGTCAGCTCCGCGCTCTGCGCTCGTCGAAGCGCTCGCTCCACGTTCTCCACGTCGGCTCGCGTCGTGCGTCCGCTCCGCGACATCCGGGCGAGCTCGCGATAGCCGGCCCGAAAAACCGTCGAAATGGGAGACCGGTCGTACTTGGTGGACTGGCCGTGGATTTCGTTCATGGACTTGGCATTCCAGGCACGGCTCTTTTCCGCGGCCCAAAACAGCTCCAAAAAGCCGCGGCTCTGGTCGGTGACTTGCTTGAGCCGGATCAACTTCGCCCCGATGATGTACAGACACATCACCATCATGAAGACGAGGATCAGCATCACCAGCTGCACCACCGGCGAAGCGCCGATTACGAGCTGCCAGGGATTTAGTTGTTGTGGTGCGCTCGCCTGAAGGAACACCGCAAGCATCAATAGCTACCCCCCACGAGCGCACCCCCAACGCGCATCACTGCTCGGTGGTGCTGACGTTCCGGTCGAGAGCCCAGCTGGCCTCATCGGTTCCGGAGGCCATTTCCTCGCCGACGGAGGTGATGGAAATCTTGCTGGGATCCATCCCAAGCGATTTCATGTAGCTACGCACCGATTGCGCACGGCGCTCGCCGAGCGCGATGTTGTACTCTTCGGTGCCGCGCGGATCACACGCGCCAGTGAGCAGCAAGCGCACATTGGGATTCTGGTCGCGATAGCAGTCGACCGCCGATTGGATCGCGCTGCGTGCGCTGCTGTCGAGCTCGGACGAATCGAACGCGAAGTACACGGTCTCGAACGCGCACGGCTCCTCGACCGGCTCGACCTCGACTTCCGGCTCGGGCTCGGGGATCTCGGCGCCCGTGGTCTCTTCGGGTTCCGGCTCTTCCGTGTCCTTCTTGCAGCCAGTGAGCATTGCCCCGAAAAATGTCAGGCATACGAGCACGGTGAGAGATGAGTTGACATGTCTCTTCATGGAGTTCCTCTTCCTTCCCCTCTGAGCTCAGAGAGCACGGACGCCAGCTTAGCCCCCGTTTAGTCACGCGCAATTTTTCTCATATGTAGGCAGGGTCAAGCGAGATTGTTGACCTTTATCTAACTACGCGAAGTCATTTGCCGGGGTCAAAGATGTCGCTAATTGTAAACCCGGCATGAACCGAGGAGCCGTGATGACCCCGAAAGCACTTCTCCCGCTGGCGCTTCTGGCAGCCTTGTACGCCGGGTGCAATGGGAGGACGTCCGAAAAGGACCTTGCCAACCCGCCTCCGGCGCCGCCCCACGAGCACACGAGCGGCGCCGAGCACGCGTTTCCCGATCCGCTGACCTATGCCAACCACTTGGACGATCCGGGACGGGACGCGTGGCAGAAGCCCGAGGAGGTCGTCGCGCTGCTCCAGATCCGGCCGGGAATGACCGTGGTCGACCTCGGCGTCGGGACGGGCTATTTCCTTGGGCGCCTTTCCGAGGCCGTCGGCCCGCGCGGCCGAGTGATCGCGCTCGATACCGTGCCGGGCATGATCGAGCTGACCCGCGCTCGAATCGAGCGGGATCACGTGAACAACGTCGATCCCCGCGTGGTCGATCCTGACGATCCAGGGCTTGCTCCGCAATCCGTGGATCGAGTTCTCGTGGTCGACACCTGGCACCACATTTCGCGGCGCTCGGAGTATGCCAAGAAGCTCCTGACGGCGCTTCGCCCCGGCGGGCTCTTGCTGATCGTCGACTACGATGTGGACAGCCCCAGGGGGCCCCCTCGTGCCATGAAGCTCAAAGCGGATACGGTGGTACGCGAGCTCGAGGCGGGGGGATTTGTCACCGACGTTCTCGCCGAGTCGCTACCCCATCAATACGTGATCGCAGGGCGTGCTCGACCTTGAAGCGAACGGCGACGGCCGCCATCCCGAGCCGGCTGCGCTGAGTGCGAAGCCGGGTCGCAAATGGCTCTCGTGATGGGATCGAGACCCAAAGACGCAGCAGGTGCCGCTTTCGATCGGCTTCCGAGAAGTCTTCGAAACCGGTCCGCGCATGGAGCACCGTGTGGTTCGACAGGAGTTGCACGTCGCCGGGCTCCAGATCCATGTCCAGATAGAGCTCGGGCGAGTCGGCTATCTCGTTGTAGAGATCGAGCAGAGCGCGATCGTCGGGCGTCAAGGTCGATCGACCGTCGAACCCCGTCGCGGAGCGAAAGTAGTCGCTATGATAGAAGGTTCGAAGGCGCCCGGCGTGGAAGCGGCAGGGACGAATGGGTATGTATCGAACGCCGCCTTCGCCCTTGGTGTCCATCATGAAAGGATCGTACAAACGGTCCACGCAATCCGGTCGGCGACGTAAGAGCTCGTTGTAGACCGAGACGGAGCTGACGATGCGGCTGTTGCCGCCATGCTTGGCCTTTCGCAAACACAGCAACCCGACGACATCGGCGGCATCGCAGTGGTAGTCGATGTGCACGCGGGTTCGATAGTGGCGCACCTCCCCGGGGCTCTCCCCCGTGTCGGTCACATGCCCGAGCAGATCGCCTTGCGGGTTTTGGGCTCCGGGGATTCCCAAATGTTGCCCGAAGGACCAGAAGAAGAGCTCCGCATCGGCCCTCGTCCAGCGCTCGACGGGGATGCCACGGAGCACCTGAAAGCCGCGGCCCATTTGGACCTCGCGTCTCCATCGATCGATCTCGGACGTCAAGGTGGGGAGCGGGAAGTCTTCCTTCGTGACGGCTCCCATCGGCTTGCCGGTGCGCTTGGCGTGCAGAAGCGCGCGATCCAACTCGTCAATCTCGGCCTCGGACAGCGACTCGCGCCAGTCTTGCCGTGCTGTCAGGTCGCAGCCTTTCCATGCCGCCGGAACTGTCAGCGGCTTCCGGAGCACCTCGGAGTGCGGCCGCCCGAAGTAGTGAATCGTCTGTGCGGTGAGTGTTTTGTACACGGGCTTCTCTCGAGTCGCGGCTCGAGCGCGCCGACCTGACCGCTCGAGCCGTGAAGCATAGCGTGTGCTCTTCGTTCGTCACCCCACCCAAAGATGGATCGCGCGTTGGTCGCGCATATTTTGCGCCCACGTTGGCTTCGGGCGTGGACAGTCTTATACGGATCGAGAAGGAGGCTTTCATGACTGATCCCAGCTACGCGTTCTCGAAGAAGCTGGAAGGCGTTTCGGTGGAGCAAGCGCTCGAGAGGGTGACGGCAGCGCTCAAGGAAAACGGCTTCGGCGTTCTTACCAAGATCGACGTCAAAGAAACGCTCAAGAACAAGCTCGACGTGGAGTTCCGTCCGTATGTCATTCTCGGCGCGTGCAATCCAAAGCTCGCGCACAAGGCGCTCCAAGGCGAGCCGCACATCGGTCTCCTGTTGCCATGCAACGTCGTCGTGCAGGAATCCGATGGGGGTTCGCTGGTGTCCTTTGCAGACCCGAAGGCGATGTTCGAGCTGGTGGAGGACGCGCCAATCGAGGGGGTGGCCGAGGAAGCGCGCCGCCTTCTACAGAAGGCCCGCGATCAACTTTGAGCGAGCGCCTCGACTCGGGCGCGGACGTGCTTGTGCCACGGCGTGCCCGCGAGCCAATCCCGATCCTCGCTGGCAGTGAGCTCGTTGGGCGCAACGCCCGTCTGCGATGCCCCGCCGCCAGTCGAGCCGGGGCGCAGCCCCAGGCCGTTCGGGAGCGAAACGTGTCCCCGCTGCATCATCGCCGAGATTTCGACAGACACTTCGGCTGACCCGCGCTTGGTGGTGAGGCGGACGCGATCGCCATCGGCGACCCCGAGCGCGAGCGCGTCGTCCGGGCTCATCCGAAGCGACCCGTCGAAGTCTTTCTTCCGCCACTTGGGATCTCGGAAGATGGTGTTCGCCGTGAATGACCGGCGCTCCCCGGCCGACAAGACGAAGGGGAACTCGTCGTCGGTTTCCGCGCCGGCGGGCTCCTCACGAAGCCGTGCGAGCTCTTCGAGGAGCTCCGGAATCGCCGCCTGGATCTTGCCGTTCGGGCTTCGGACGCGCGCCCAACTCTCATCATAGTCATCGACGGCAAAGACCACACCCGAAGGATTGCTCAGGATGGCGTCGAAGAGCCTTTCAGGCGCTTCGAATCCGCGACCCTCGAAACCAGCGCGGCGAAGCGACTCGGGGTACTTCGCGCCGAACTGATGACACAACCCCCAGATTACGGCGGCCGATTGCATCCCGGGAGGCAGATGCGGGCCGAGCGTCCGATAGAGGATGACGGGTGCCAGCGGTGCGAGCTTCGGATTCGCCATGACTGTTCCGAAGAACACGGGGATGAACGCCGTCCGACCCTCGGCTGCAGCCGCATGCAGCGGCGCCAGATCCTCGTCGGTGTACGCGCCGAGCGCTTCACATAGCCGGGCGTGAATCTCGGGCTCGGGCAGGACCCCGTCTGGCGCGCTGAAGACCGGCTGACGGATGTGGAAGTAGTTTCGTGGAAACTCGAAGTTGAAAAAGGTTGCCTCCGCCTTTTCGTATTGGGTGGGTGTCGGAAGGACGTAGTCGGCCAAGCGCGCGGTTTCGGTCATCGCGATGTCGATCACGACCAACGTGTCCAACGCGCGGAGCGCGTCACGCATGCGCTGGCTGTCGGCCAGGGAATGCGCCGGGTTCGCGCTTTCGACGATCATGGCCCGGTAGCGCCGTGGATGGTCGGTGAGAATCTCGTCGGGGATTGAGTTACAGGGGGTCAGGCCCGAGATGATGCGTTCGCCCGCAACCGGGGTGCGCTTGTCATCGTCTCCCGACGCGAGCTTGTCGATGTTGCCCGCGATGTTGACGATCGGCGCGGGCACGTACTGGGCGCCTGGCTTGGCAAAGTTGCCCGTCAGCACCCACAGAAGCTTCTCGAGGTAGCTATTGAGCGTCGAGTGGCGGTTCATTTGAATGCCCAGGTCCTCGAACACCGCAACGCTCCGTGCAGCGCCGATTCGGCGAGCGGTGCTCCGAACCAGCGGCTCATGCACCCCGCAAATCTCGCAGTATGCTGCGATCGGGACATCACCGAGCGCAGCCAACACCGGTTCGACATCATCGACGTGCCGTTCGATCCACGCGTGGTCGACGAGATCTTCTTGCACCAGCACGCCGGCGAGCGCCGCAAGGAGCCAAGCATCGGCGCCAGGCTTGACCTGTAGATGAATGTCGGCGAGCTCGGCGGTCTCGGTCTTTCGGGGATCGATCACGATCAAGGACCGTTTGGGGTCTTTTGCGATCTCGCGAAGCGTGACCCGGGCCCGGGGAATCCCGTGAGACTGCCAGGGGTTCTTCCCGATGAAGAGCGCGACCTCGCAATGCTCGAAGTCGGCGCGGGTGACGGTGCCCATGAGGCGCCCGGCCACCCAGAACTCACCGGTCTTTTCCTGCGCGAGGGCGCTCGAACGATATCGGGAGCCCAGGGCTCGTCGGGTCGCCGCCGAGTACGCCGCAGGCAGGTGATTGCCCTGACCCCCACCACCGAAGTAGAAGATCGTATCGCCCCCATGGGTGTCGCGAATGGCTGCGAGGCGCTCGGCAACCTCACCAATCGCGGTGTCCCAGTCGATCGTTTCGAAGGTTCCGTCTTCCTTTCGTCGCAGCGGAGCCGTGATCCGGTCGGGGCCGTTCTGGTAGTAGTCGAGGCGATGCGGCTTCTCGCAGGCGTAGCCGCGAGACGCAGGATGACCTCTGTCACCGCGAATGCGCGTGAAGTGCCGGCCGCCCTCCCCGCCCAACTGCACCTCGAGGCCGCAATTGCACTCGCACAAGATACAGGCTGTCTTTCTCCAGGGTTCGGGCATGAATGACCTCGCTCTTTCGCCGTAACGCCGGCGAGACAATCGTAGCCCCCGAAGGGCGGCTGCGGAACCCGGCATCGGGCTGCGATTCATCCGTGGGTGCTGCGCAGGATCAGGCCGCGAGCGGCACGTCGAATTCCAAACAGTAATCGGAAAAACGTTCCCGAATCTCGTCGAGCTCCAGATCGAAGTCTTCGTGGCCGTAGCGATGCACCCCACGACTGCCACGGGGGTTCGCGGCAAGAAACGCTTCCATGCGTCGGCGGGCCACGTCTGTGAGCTCCAAGCCGAAATGTGCGTATGCGCGGCGCACCAGGTCGATGGGATCGGCGAGCGTGTCCTCGAAGTGTGCATCGAAAAACTGGCCGGGCGCGTCACGGTGCCGTCTTCGCGCTTCGACCGCGCGCTGAAGGTAGCAAGACCACACGTCCATGACGTTCTGGCCGATGCGGGCCGGGTCGACGGAGTCGGAGCTCATCGAGCGAAACGCATGACAGAGGCTCGCCAAGGAAGGCATGACCCGGGCCGGATCACGGTGCGTATGGATGATGAGCGCGTCGGGATATGTTTGGAGAATCTCTTCAATCGCGGGCAAATGCGCGGGGCTCTTCAAGACCCAGCGCTCTTTCATGTACTTGCTCTGCAAGTGCTGCAGAAACTGCTTGTGAAACCCATACGACGGCAAGAGGCTCTGCTGATCCAGCCACGACTGATAGCCCGGAACATGGAACGTAGTGTGGAACTGAATGCTGAGAAGCTCGTGCGCGTTGATCGGCACACATTCTTGAGGCAGCCGCGCGCCAAACTCGTGGATCGCCGGAAGCGTCGGAATCAGACGATCGAGGTTTCCGAGGAGCTTTTCGGCGTCTTTGATCCTGGCATCCGTCTCGTACGTGGCAGGCTCCGGCGGTGGAACGGGCCATTCGACCTCCCAGCTCAGCGGGGGACGGTTTGCCGGATCCTGGGAAAGCAAATTGAAGAGGATGGTCGTGCCGGTGCGCGGCAGCCCGATGATGAAGATCGGCCGCCTGATGACCTGCTGCGAGATCTCTGGGTGGCCAGAACGATACTCGGTGAGCCGCAGCCGGTTTTCGAGATATCGGAGAAGGGTTTCTCTACAGCTCAACCGTCCGAGAGTCGTCAGATCGGCTTCTCTTTCAACTGAATCCAAGAGAACGCCGAGCCCCTGCCGAAAGCCATCTCCGCCGAAATCGCTCGATCCAGCGCGCCGAACGGCAGCCTCGATCAGATCCTCCTCTCGAAGCGAGGGCCAGGTCCACCCGAGGCGCCGCAGCCTCCCGCCGAACCGGTTGAGCGCTTTGATTCCAAATGGACGGTGTGGCGGTGGAAGCGACATGAAGGGGAAAGGGGCTTCGCGCTTGACTCGATGGCGCGTCGGCGTGGTAGCACGCGGCCATGAGCACGGTAAAGAGCCGTTGGCTCCGCTGGGCAGTGCCGCTGGTGGTGGCAGTGCTCGCCGTTTGGGTCGCTAGCTCCCGCAGCAGTCAACCGAAGCCGGAGGTTGCATTGCCGCCGCCGGTGCTCGCGCAAGGATCCCCTTCGGTTCGCCAGTCCAAGACCGACTCCAACCTCGCGCCGCAGTACCTCGACAGTCTGTGGCCCGCCGGACACCGAGACGGTGCAAACTCGGACTTCGTGCCAATCGCGCTCGGGAGCTCCTTCGAGCTCGCCAAACACTTCTTACACGGCCACCCCATATTCTGGGCACCGACCATCGGGCTCGACGGCGTGGCCTATGTCGTCACCGGTGCGCCTCCGGGGAACAGCCATCTATTTGCCATCTCGCCCGAGGGTGAGGTGTTGTGGTCAGCCGAGCCGCAGCGGTCGCTCGAAGACCTCGATTCCTTTGCCATCATGAATGCGCCGGCGATCGATGCCGAGGGTGACCTCTACGTCGGCGACCGGGATCAACTCTGGGCTTTCGAGCCCGACGGCAAGGTGAAGTGGGTGGTCGACTTGAAGCCGTATGGGGTCGACTGGGGGTTCATGACGGTGGCTCTGACGCCCCAAGGCTACGTCGGCGGTGTGACCACCGAGGGCAAGGTGATGTTTTTTCGATCGCGTGACGGAACGCTCGCCCTGCCCTTGCTGGAGCTTCCCGGCGGCGCCGGTCCTGCGCCGGAAGACGATCCACCGGAGTTTCTCTGGAAAGGCTTGATGGATCCCGATCTGATCCCATTTCTGTTCAATCTGATTCAGGGTTGGCAGCTCGAGGTCGCCAACACACCCGCGATTCATCCGGAAACGGGCCGGCTCTACATCACGGCAGCGGGCGCCTCACCGGGCACGGGCGTGCTCTACGGAATCGACATCACCGACGACGGGCTGACCATCGCCTTCCAGGCGCCGATGGGAGGCGGCAGCGGCACCAGTCCCGCGGTTTCCCACGACGGCAGCTCGGTCTACGCCGTCGACGAGCGCGGGCGCATGGTTGCGATCGATGCACGTACCGGAAACCGCCTCTGGCAAAGCACGGAGGGCGGAGGCGGGTCTGCATCGCCCAGCATCGGACCCGACGAAACCATCTACACGCCATTCCAAGACCACATCACTGCCTATGAGCGCAGCGGCCGCGTGCGTTGGGAAAAATCGTTCAGTCCCCTCTGCCGTACACGATTGCCCGACCCTGGCGGCGTTTGGAGCTATCTGCTCTCGGAGCCGGTTGCCTTCATCGACAGCATCGTCACAGTCGGGATCGACCACGGCTGGATCAACGTGGTTTGCGGATATCACCTCCCGAAGCTCCTATCGCGAAGCGAGCGAACGCGGGTTCCCATCCCCCAAGAGTCGCTTTTCGTCGCGTTCGAGCTAGCTAGCGGAGAGCCCGTGGGCGAACCGGTCCTCTTGCCCGAGACGAGTGAGGGATTCGTCACACCGCTTGCGAATGGAAACGTAATCGTGACCACTTCCGGCGCGATTAGCTCGATCTTCTACTACATGGTCAACCGCATCTTGCCCGAACGCTTGAAGGTCGATGGGCCGCCCAAAGCCGGGCTTCTGCTATTGGAGCCTCGGTGACCGAGCTGCCGCCGCACGTGCTCTTCTACGATGGCGTGTGCGCGATGTGCAACGGCATCGTGAGGTGGATGCTGCGTGTCGATCGCGGCCACGTGTTCCACTTTGCACCATTGCAGGGGAAGACGGCCGAGCTGGCCAGAAAGCGCCATCCCGACTTTCCAAGGCACATCGAGACGGTGGTCTACCTCAGAGACGGCGAGGTGTTTTTGCGATCGCGCGCAGCCGCGCTGGCCATCCGAGAGCTGCCGTATCCTGCCAAGGCGTTGTCGTGGTTTCGATTCTTGCCCCGGTGGCTCACGGATTTCTTCTATGGAATCGTGGCCCGCACGCGATATCGAATCTTCGGCAAGTACGACCACTGCCCTTTGCCACCCTTCGAGGACCGGGCTCGGTTTCTGCCCTGAGCCCGGCTGCAACTCGATGTAAGCAAATGTATCACCGATTTGGGCAGCCCCTGCCGGATTGCTACCTTGGTGGCAATGGGGATCCGCGCTTGGCTTGGAGTGCTGCTCGCGCTGACGTTCGGGTGCGACACATTCATCGGAGACGATGGCAATGCCGAGCTCCAACGTGACTTCGACGGAGGCACGAGCTCGGACGGAGGTCTCGCGGCCTTGCCGGACGGCTCGATCTCGGATGCTGGAATGTCTGATGCGGGCGCCGAGATGGACGCCAGCATCGGCCAAGATGCGGGCGCCGACACGGACGCCAGCATCGGTCAAGATGCAGGGCAAGATGGCGGACAAGATGCAGGGACGGATGCCGGTACGGACACATGTGACGGTGGGCCGCTCGCGACGCCCATCGCCGACTGCGACCCGGAGCCTCCTCCGAGCAGCGGGAACATCCATGCCGACTGCATAGCGCGCATCAATCAATTCCGTTGGGAGTGTCAGTGCCTTCCTCCACTCACTCGGTGGAGTGACGGCGAGGCGTGTGCAGACGGCAACGCGGAATATGACAGCACCAACGGCGTCCACGCGAGCTTCTATGCTCAGCCCTGCGGCATGGGCGCGCGCGCTCAGAACGAATGCCCCGGTTGGCCGTCGACCGAGCGCGTGATCACGGGCTGCCTACGGGCGATGTGGGAAGAAGGGCCGGAAGACGGGAATCCAAATACGGTCAACGGACACTACGAGAGCATGGCCTCGACCGGCTACACGCGAGTCGCGTGCGGCTTCTACACGACGCCCTCGGGCGCCGTGTGGGGGGTCCAAAACTTCGATTGAGGGATTGTGTATGCGGGGAGCAACGGCGTTATTGTTGATTTCTTGTGTGGGTGCCTCAGGGTGCGGTGACTCGTTCCTGAACCGAGGAGAGCAAGGAACGGGAGGCACCGGCGTGGGCTCGGGGGGCGCGTCCGGCGATCCACGATTTGACGCCGACTGCGACAGCGGACCCCTCGAGTCGCCGATCACGGGATGCCGGCCCGAGCCATTGCCCAGCTCGGGCGATCCTTACGGCGACTGCGTGACCCGCATCAACCAACTTCGTTGGGAGTGTCAGTGCCTGCCACCGCTCGAACGATGGACCGAAGCCGAAGGCTGCGCGGACCAGCACGCCGAGTACGACAGCACACGCGGCCCTCATGCGGGTTTCACGGACAACATCTGCTCGCCTCGCGGCTGGGCGCAAAACGAGTGCCCCGGCTGGAATTCGACGGAGCACGTCGTCACGGGTTGCCTACAAGCCATGTGGGATGAAGGGCCGGGAGAGCCGTATTCTGCGCACGGCCACTATATCAACATGACCAACCCGTCCTATCGCAGAGTCGCTTGCGGATTCTACGAAACCGCGGACGGTAGTCTCTGGTCCGTCCAAAACTTCGAGTAGCTATTCCTCGGGCGGCGTCCAAGCGGTTGCCGCTTGCTCGCCCTCTTCGAGACCGAGCCATATCCGCAGCTGCTTCATCATGAACTCGGTACCTTCGCGCGAGGAGAGATCGACCCGGTACGTATTGATGTACCGCACACTTTCTTGCAGCCAGAGATCCCAGGCTTCTTTGGACACATTCTCGTAGACGAACTTCCCGAGGTCGGTTGGGAAGGGAGGCTTCGCGAGACCTGGAAGCTCGCGATCGAGCTTTTTGCAGTGGACCAGGCGATTTGGATCCGCTTCAGGCATGACGCTCGAAAACCTAGCACCGGGCCGCCCGGTGGCTACCCCAGAATGCGGAAGAATGAACGCAGCATCTGATAGGTGAGACCCCAGACCACGCGGCCGCCGACGTCGTAAGCGGGGAAGTCGATTTGTGTGCCATGCCATTGATAAGGCCGGACGGTATCGACCTCGCCCCGATAGAGCGGAAGAAGCGGAGCCCACAACGCCTCCGCCACTTCTCGGTAGTCGACTTGCAACGGCGACTCACGGTGTACCTCGAAGACGAAGGGGCGGATCACCGTCTCTTGCGGCTTGCCGCGGGCAATGGCTTGGAGGTCGTCGAGTTGTCCGATGTGGTCGGCCTCCCTCCACAGATCCAGCCCAACTTCTTCCTTCGTTTCCCGTATCGCGGTGTCGAGCAGTGTGGGATCGTCCTCGCTCTGTCGGCCGCCGGGAAACGCCATGTGGCCCGACCAGGGATCGCGCGGTGACTCTGCTCTCCGGATGAAGAGGACCTCGGGCCCCGAGGACGTGTCGCGCAGCAGCATGGCTACGGCCGCCGACTTGAGGTGCTCGAGCTCGCGAGGCTGACGCCTTGCCAATACGCTTCGAACGTCGAGCAGCCCAAGAACCGTCACCGTCTAGTCCACGATTTCGTAGTGGAAGTCCTCGATGACGGGATTGGCGAGCAGCTTTTCGCACATGGACTGAATGTGGGACTCGGCGGCGGCGGTGTCGTTTCCGTCGAGCTCCAGCTCGATCAGCTTCCCGACGCGCGCCGACTTGACCTCCTCGAAGCCCAAGGATGTGAGCGACCGGCGCACCGCGTCTCCCTGCGGGTCTAAGACCTCTTTCTTCAACGTGACGAAGATGTTCGCTTTCATGACCCCTCCAGGCCCAAGTTCCGCGCGATTCGCGGCAATGGATCACTCGTATCCGGCGTGAAGGAGGTCCCCCGGATCTCGTCGCACGCTTGAATGTAACGGCGGGATGCTTCGACCCTGACCTCGTCGGGAATGGTCGGGACAGGACCGTCCCCCTTGTATCCCCGGCCGGCGAGCCACCGACGGACGTACTCCTTGTCGAAGCTTTCTGGATCCTCACCTGCTTCGAAGCGCTCTTGGTAGGTGTTGGCGTACCAGAACCGAGATGAATCCGGGGTGTGGATCTCGTCGATCACGACGATCTGGCCTTCCGGCGTCTTTCCGAACTCGTACTTCGTGTCGACCAAGATCAGCCCGCGCTGGGCGCAAACCTTCTGCCCATGAGCGAACAGCGCCGTGGCGTAGCCGGCAGCCTCGTCGAAGTCCTTTGGGCTGATTCGCCCCATTGCCAAGATTTCTTCGCGGGACACCGAGACGTCGTGATCGCCTTTTTCGGCTTTCGTGCTCGGCGTCAAGATCGGATCGGGAAGCCTCTGATGCTTTCGAAGCCCATCGGGGAGCTCGTGTCCGCAAAACACGCGGGTCCCTTTGCTGTAGTGGGTCCAGATGCTCGTGGAGGTGACTCCGGTGATGTATGCGCGCACCACCATCTCCACAGGAAGAGGCTCGCACTCGATTCCCACCATCACGTTGGGATCGGGGACGTCGATCACGTGATTGGGCACGATCCGCTTGGTCTCCTCGAACCACCACGCTGCGAGCCCGTTGAGCACCTGTCCCTTGTAGGGCAACGTGCCGAGGACGCGATCGAAGGCGCTGATTCGATCGGTGACCACGATGTAACGCTTGCCACCTCTGATGTAGCAGTCTCGAACTTTGCCCTCGTACTTGCTTCCTAGCGTCTCGAAATCGGTTCCCTCGAGAGTCTTCAAAAGCCCTTCCTTGAGCGTCTGCTCCGACACCGTCATCTCATGCTCCTTCCAGTACTCGATCGATGATTGTGTCCACGTGCGCGAGCGCATGATCTAGATCGAACTCCCGGTCCACCTCGTCGGCAGTCAGATGCTTGCCGATCTCGGCGTCATCCTCGAGGAGCGTCCGGAACTCACCCTCTCCCTCGAACGCGCGCATGGCATTGCGTTGCACTAGCACGTAGGCCTCCTGCCGGCCTAGTCCCTTGCCTACCAGCGCAAGAAGAATGCCCTCGCTGGCCCAAAGGCCGCCCGTCTGGTCGAGGTTCTTTCGCAGACGCTCCGGATAGACGACGAGGTCGGCTATCACGCCGCGCACGCGGTCCAGCATGAAGGCAAGCGTCGAGGTCGCATCGGGCAGCATCATTCGCTCGACCGACGAGTGGCTGATGTCGCGCTCGTGCCAGAGTGCGACGTTTTCCAGCCCGGGCACGACGGCAGCACGAACCACACGGCCCAAACCGCAGAGGTTTTCGGTGAGGACGGGGTTGCGCTTGTGAGGCATCGCGCTCGAGCCCTTCTGACCTTTCTTGAAATGCTCCTCTGCCTCCCCCACTTCCGTGCGCTGCCAGTGGCGCACGTTGGTGGCAAAGCGCTCGATTCCAGCCGCAATGACGCCCAGCGCGGACAGATACGCAGCATGGCGATCGCGGGCCACGACCTGCGTGGAGGCTGTCTCCGGCCTCAGACCGAGCGATGCCAACGCCTGCGCTTCGATCTCGGGCGTGAGATGAGCGTAGGTTCCCACGGCGCCCGCGATCTTACCGACCGCAATTTCCTCACGCGCAACCATGAGTCGGCGCCGGCCCCGTGCGAGCTCGGCAAAGTGGCCGGCCAGGATCAATCCAAAGGTCAGGGGCTCTGCGTGAATGCCGTGCGAGCGCCCGATGGCGGGTGTCCGGCGGTGCTCCTCGACTCGCGTCCGCAACGCATCGAGCACGGCGTCCAGACGAACGAGGAGCCCGTCGGTGGCTTCGACCAGTAACAGCGCCAGCGAGGTGTCGAGCACGTCGGAAGAAGTCATGCCACGGTGCAGCCAACGAGCGGGCTCGCCCGCCAGCGCTTCGACGTGCGTCAAGAAGGCGATCACGTCGTGACGCGTGGTCTTCTCGATCTCGTCGATCGCATCCGGATCGAGGCGCTCACGAAAACCGCCGACTTTCTGAGAGGTTCCCGCCGGAACGATGCCAGCATCTTCCATCGCTCGACATGCGGCAACCTCGACGTCGAACCATGCTTCGTATTTCCGCCTCGACGACCACAGGGCCTGGAAATCGGCTGGAGTGTATCTCGGTATCATCTCGCGCGGCCGAAGCTAGCAGACCGGCAGCCCGCGCGCGACCACTGCTCCTCTAGACCTCGAAGTTCCAGGCTTTACGGACTTCGATGCGGGGAGCCGCGTAGCCATCGACATAGGCTCGGTGCTCGGGATCGCTGATGTATCGTCGAACGTCGTCCATGGAGTCGAAACGCACGACGATGCTGATGTCCCAACTCGCCTCGGATGCCTCGTCCGCGGGAACGCCGACCGAGACCGAACGAACGCCTTTGAGCGCGCCGAGATCGTTGCGCGTACGCTCGGCAAACTCGGCTCGTGCCGCGTCGTTGCAGTGCTCTTCCTTCAGCTTGAACAATACGATTCGCTCGATCATCGCCCTACCCAATCCCCACGAGCCCGCATGCGATGCCCGCCAAGTGTGGGACCGCTGCTCCAAACAGGGATGCTTCGGGGGAGCTCGCATTCCCATCGATGCTTCGCTTGTAAACGCCTTGCGCAATCGCAGCCAAACGGAACAGTGAGAACGCCTTGTAGTAGGCCAAGTCCGGCACGCCGTCTCTACCGACCAGCTCGCAGTACCGGGCCACGAACGCGTCTTCACTGGGGATGCCGCTCTTTTGGAAGTCGACCCCTGCGAGGCCTCCGATCTTCGGCAGCATCACGTCGTACAGCATGCAGGTGTATGCGAGGTCGGACAGGGGATGACCGAGCGTGGAGAGCTCCCAATCGATCACCGCGAGCGCGCGGGGCTCGGTCGGATGAAAAATCAGATTGTCCAGCCGATAGTCCCCGTGGACCAAGGCCGTGGCCTCGTCGTCGGGAATGTTCGCCGGCAGCCAATCGATGAGCGCGTTCATCTGCTTCACTTCCGCGGTCTGAGAAGCGAGATACTGCTTGGTCCATCGATTCACCTGACGGGCCACGTAGGCGTCCGGACGCCCATAATCGGAGAGTCCCACCGCATCGATGTCCACCCTGTGGATTGCGGCCAGAACGCGCGCGAGCTCGTCATACACCGCGCGGCGCAGGTCTGGCTCGAGGTCCGGAAGCTGCACGTTCCAAAAGATGCGTCCGCCGACGTATTCCATCACGAAGAACGGGGTTCCGATGATCGAGTCGTCTTCGCAAAGGGCATACATCTTCGCGGTCGGGACGTCGGTATCACGCAGCGCGTGCATGACGCGGTACTCGCGATCGACGGCGTGCGCCGATTGCAAGAGCTTGCCGGGGGGTTTCTTCCGCAAGGCGTACTGCCTCTCGCGATCGGCAAGCCAGAAGGTGGGATTCGACTGCCCTCCCTTGAACTGAAGCACCTGCAGCGACCCAGTGTAGCCCTCGACGTTGTCGGCTAACCACGCATCGAGGCGCGCTTCATCGAATCGATGCGCCTCGCGTACGGGTCCAGCATTTTTCGGGGGCAACGGCGGCATACGTCCTCGCTTTCGAGCGGTGGGGAGCTTATCATGCCCTGCCCGAACCGGAGGGCATCGATGGATTTTAGTACACCACCCGAGCTGCAAGATCTTCTGCACAGAGCGGAGGAGCTGATGAAGGCCGAGGTGTATCCGCTCGAACCGGTGGCTCGCGAATCGTTCGAAAAAGTGCTTCCCGCCGCCAACGAGGCACGCGAACGCTGCAAGACCGCGGGGCTGTGGGCGCCGCAAATGCCAGTCGAGTACGGGGGCATGGGCCTCGACTTCCTGCCTCACGCACACATGAGCGAGATTCTCGGACGCAGCCCGCTCGGTCACTACGTCTTTGGATGCCAGGCGCCGGATGCTGGAAACATGGAGATTCTTCACAAGTTCGGCACGGAGGAACAGAAGGAGCGCTGGTTGCGCCCGCTCGCGGCGGGAACGATCCGAAGCTGCTTTTCGATGACCGAGCCCGATCGCGCGGGCTCGAACCCCACGTGGATGGACACCACCGCGGTCCGGGACGGCGACCATTGGGTGATCAACGGACGGAAGTGGTTCACGACTGGCGGCCATTTGGCAGACTTCGCGATCGTGATGGCCGTGACCAATCCGGATGCGCCACCCCACATGCGCGCCAGCCAGATCATCGTGCCCACCGACACCCCGGGCTTCCGCCACGTCCGTCGTCTGTCGATCATGGGAGACCTCGGGTACGGATGGCAGAGCCACTCCGAGGTCGCCTACGAGGACTGCCGAGCTCCCGCGGCCAACTTGCTCGGGCAGGAGGGCTTCGGTTTCTCGATCGCGCAGGAGCGGCTCGGGCCGGGGCGAATCCACCACTGCATGCGGTGGCTGGGCATCTGTGAAAGAGCCTTCGAAATGATGTGCCAACGGGCGTCGGAGCGCATGTTAGCCCCACAGCGCCCCCTCGGACACCAGCAAGCCGTTCAACACTGGATTGCCGAGAGCCGCGCCGAGATCGACTCGGCCCGCTTGATGGTCTACCACGCTGCCTGGAAGATCGATCGCGAAGGCACGAGGGCGGCGCGTAACGAGATCTCGGCCATCAAGTTCATGGTCGCGGGGGTCCTGGGCCGCGTGGTCGACCGGGCGCTACAGGCCCACGGCGGGCTCGGAATGACCGACGACACCCCGTTGTCATGGTTCTTCCGCCACGAGCGGGCGGCTCGCATCTATGATGGTCCGGACGAGGTTCACAAATCCGCCCTCGCCCGCAGCATTCTGAAGAAGTACGGCATTGAGCTGGGGTCCCAGGGGAGCTAGGTTTCCGAGCGTGAGGTGGGCCATGCTTCCGCGCGCGAGCGTCCTCGGCCTTTGGACGGCCGGTGTCCTCTTTTGCGCCGTGCAGGCATTCGGCCAACCGCCCGACGCGGCCGACGACCCCGGCTACCGTCCGCAGCCGAGCACGAACGTCGCGGGGAACGTGCAGCCCCTACCCATGGAGGCGCCGCCCGGCGCCAAGGTGGTGGTGATTCCCATCGACCGCACCGTCGAGCTGGGGCTTGCTGCCTTCGTGCGGCGTGCCATCGAAGACCATCCGGATGCCGCCGCCATCGTGCTCGACGTCAATACGCTCGGCGGACGGGTGGATGCGGCAATTCAGATTCGAGACGCCTTGCTCGAGGCGACGCCGCGGACGGTGGCCTTCATCCACCCGCGCGCGATTAGCGCCGGCGCGTTGATCAGCCTCGCTTGCGACAACGTTCTGATGAGCGATGGCGCCACCATCGGCGCAGCTACTCCCATACAGGCTGGCGGCGGCCAGGCGGAAGCGGTCGACGAAAAGATGGTGTCGTACATGCGAGCCGAGATGCGCTCCACCGCCGAAGCCAACGGCCGGCGCGGTGACATTGCCGAAGCGATGGTCGACCGAGAAGTCGTGATCGATGGCGTCGTCGAAGCCGGAAAGCTGTTGACCCTCGACACCGATCAGGCCCTCAAGGTCGGCATCGCCGACGGGAAGGCAGCCAGCCTCGACGAGGTGTTGGATGCATTGACCCTGAAACAGCCCCAAATCGTCGAAGTCGAGGTCAACTGGGGTGAAGAGGTGGCACGGCTCCTGACCGAGCCCACGGTGAGCGGTCTCCTGCTCTCGGTCGGAATGCTCGGGTTGATGGTTGCGTTTTACACGCGAACCGTGGGGATGTTCACCGTGCTCGGCTTCATCTCGCTCGCGCTGTTCTTCGGGGGACATGCCGTGGTGCATCTGGTGGGCTGGGAGGAGGCTCTGCTCTTCGTGGCGGGCGTCATTCTCGTCATCATCGAGATCTTCTTCGTGCCGGGCTTTGGCGTGCCCGGGGTTCTCGGCTTGATTTGCGTCATTTCGGCGTTGGTGCTCTCGCTCATCGGCATTCCAATCAACGTCTCGTTCAAGACGGGATTGCTCGCAGAAGCGATGACCCGAGTGCTGCTCTCGTTGCTCGGCGCCTTCGTGTTGGCGCTGGTGCTCATGCGATTGCTGTCGCGGAGCGCATTCGGCAGGTCGTTCGTCCTCCAAGACGCGGAAACGGGGTTCTTGTCGGCCCCGAGCGCCTCCGACTTGGTCGGGCAAGTGGGAGAGGCGCTGACCGACTTGCGGCCCGCCGGGAAGATCATCGTCGGCCACCAGCGTCACGAAGCGAGCAGCGAGCGCGAGTTCATCGCGCGAGGATCACGCGTTCGGGTCATCGGCAAAGACGGCCCCACGCTGATCGTGCGACTCGAGGAGTAGGCGTGACCACGATCATCATCGTCACCGTCCTTGCGCTCGGCTTGATCCTGCTGTTCGTCGAAGTCGCCATCGTGCCGGGTTTCGGGGTGGCTGGCGTGTTGGGTGTGCTAGCGCTCACGGCCGGCGCAGTGGCGGCCTGGACGGAGCTCGGTCCGTTTTGGGGCGGAATGGCGGCCGGCGTATCGATCGTCGCGGCCGTGGGTATGCTCTTTTGGCTGCCCAAGAGCAGGGCCGCCCGCCGGGTGGTCTTGGAGCACAGCCAGGCCCACACGCTTTCACAAAAGGACCAGAGCGCGCTGGTGGGGCGCCGTGGAGTCACCGTCACGCCGTTACGGCCGACGGGCCGCGTACGCTTTGGCCGCGAAGAGGTCGACGTGGTCACCGAAGGCGAATACATCGATCTGAATCAAGAAGTCGAAGTCACGATCGTCGAGGGCCCCCTCGTCGTCGTGCGCATTCCACATGCTACCTAGGAAGGATGTCTCATGTCGTTTGCACCGCTCGCATTGATTTTTCTTCTCGTCATCGTTTTCTTCGTTCTGTTCGTCTGGCTGATCCCAATTCGCCTCTGGGTCGCGGCGTGGTCGAGCGGCGCTGGAGTCGGCATCGGCGCGCTGATTGGGATGCGCCTTCGACGTGTGTCGCCCGGCGCGGTGGTGAATCCTCGCATCGCAGCCGCCAAGGCGGGGCTCGACATTGCTACCGATACGCTCGAGTCGCACTATCTGGCCGGCGGGAACGTCGAGCGCGTGGTCAAGGCCCTGATCAGCGCCGACAAGGCGGGGCTCGGGCTCAAGTTTCAGCAGACCGCGGCTATCGACCTCGCCGGCCGTGACGTGCTCGATGCCGTACAGACGAGCGTCAATCCGCGCGTCATCACCACACCCAAGATCACCGCCGTCGCCAAGGACGGCATCCAGCTCTTGGTCATCACTCGGATCACGGTTCGGTCCAACATCGACCGACTGGTCGGCGGCGCTACGGAAGAAACGGTCGTTGCGCGTGTCGGTGAGGGCATCGTTTCGACCATCGGCTCCTCGAAGAATTACGCCGAGGTGCTCGAGAACCCCGACAGCATCTCGAAGAACGTGCTCGCACGCGGCCTCGACAGCGGCACCGCATTCAACATTCTGTCGATCGACATCGCGGACATCGATGTCGGCACCAACGTCGGCGCCAAGCTCATGACGGAACAAGCCGAGGCGGACAAGCAGGTTGCTCAAGCACGCGCCGAGGGCAGGCGGGCGCTGGCTGTGGCGGCGGAGCAGGAGATGCGGGCCAAGGTCGAGGAGATGCGCGCTCGTCTCGTAGAGGCCGAAGCCAAGATTCCGGAGGCCATGGCCGAAGCGCTCAGGGAAGGAAACTTGGGCGTGATGGACTACTACAACCTGCGCAACGTCGCGGCCGATACCGACATGCGCAAGGCGATCAGCAAAGCCACGGGCGAGTCGGACGATGACGAGCAAGCGTAAGCCCTTGCCGCTCGGCGCAACGTTCGCGCAGCCGAACAAGCTCGTAGCGCGACTGATTCTGGCAGAGCTGATCGCCAAACGTGGCAAACGCCCGCTCGCGCGTCGGGTCATCGCCTACCGACCGATCGGGCGCTGAGAGCCCATGGAGGAGCTGCTTCGAGAGCACCTCGGCGAGATCGCGCTGCTGATCTACATCTTGTTTCCACTTCTCAAGCGGTTGCTGGATCGCCGCAAGAAGAAAACCGCCAAGAAGCCGAGCGAAGCCGAGGCCCGCGCAGGGAAAGCGGCGGAGCAAGCGCCCGCGCCAACGCCTGCCTCAGAGCCCGTTCCCGCCCGACCTGCACCCCTGACCGAGAAACCCGAAGCGCAACCAGACTTCCTCGGCCTGGCGCGCATGGAGCTCGAACGAATCGACCAAGAGTCGACACGCTTGCTACGACAGGCCGAGGCCAATCCGCGACTGGCGCGGCTCGTTCCGGCCTTGCGCGAAGATCTGGCCGGCCGCCTGCAGGCGATCGATCTCTCTCTTCAGGGAGCTCCGACGTTGTCCACGATCGTGCAGGACAGGACCGCGCTTCGAGGCCTGGAGGAGCTCCTTCGGCACCTGGGCAGAATGGCGCGGCAGCGAATGCTCGCCCCGAGACTGGCACTGGCCCAGGCAGACCAGATGGCCGATGACTGTTACGCGCCGCTCATCGAGCTTGCGCGCGCGCGAAACCTCGGCCTGACGACCAGCGAGCCGGTTCCGTTGAGCGGGGATTGGGATTGGTCGATCATGCCCCGATTGGCGTCGACCCGCGTGGCGCCGCTTCGGCTGCCCCCCGATTTCGAGCACAGCCTCTGGCGGTGGCCTGCGATCGCCGCAGAGGTCGGGCGTGACTTCTACTACAGCCTGAAACATCTGGAGCAAGACCTGCACGAGCGTCTCGGCCTCCCGTATGGGCTAGAGGTTCCGGCGTCGGACCGGGAGGTTGACGGCCGATGGCTCGCACAGCTGTTCGGCGTCTGGCTTCCGGAAATCTTTGCCGACTTGATGGGCACTCTGCTGCTCGGGCCCGCCTACGTCGAGATGATTCGGCGCGTGCACCGCAACCCCGGGTCGCCGCAGCGAACGGCGGCCGTCTTCCGAGACGGGCGCCTGATCGACGAGCAGCCGCCCGCCCGGCTTCGCATCTACATGGCCGTGCGCACGCTGCATCATTTGGGACGCCACCAGGAGGCGGACTCGTTGTGGGAACAATGGGAAGCCGAGCACCCCGACATGCAGCTCTACTTCTTGCCGCTTGGCGGCCAGTGGGCCGGTCTGTCCGATCAGGCATTGCACTCGTTGGCCGACACCATGGTCGATACGCTCGTGCTGAGTCCCTGGCCGGAGCTCGAGGGGTTCCAGCTGATGAACGTCCCGGGCCTGGCGTATTTGCACGCCGACCACGCCGAGGTCGAAAGGCTGATGGGGGTGCTCGCGAGGGGCGGCACCGCCCGCGCCGATTCCCGCCGAATCATCTCGGCCGCCGTGCTCGCCGCCGCCGCGCAACCCACGCTGCACGATTCGATCTTGGAAGCCGCGCGCCGCTCGATCGAAGGAATCGAGATGGAAGAGCGAGAGCCGCAACGCCGAGCCATCCGCCCGCTGCCATCGGCCAGCATCGGTCGTTCGCTTCGAGCATCGTTGAGGAGACCCAGCGCGATCCGCGAGGCGATCGTCGTCGGCGCAGCGCTGAGCCCGAGGCGATGGCGAGGCTCGCGATGAGGTCTTTGAGAATCCGAGTTCGGAGTCCGGAGAACGGGATCCGAGGATTTCGCTGCTGATCTCGGCACTGTCGGCGGCTGCCCCCCGGTGCTAGAAACAGGCGGTCATGTCGCTTCTCGGCTTTCACCCTGCGGTTCGCGTCTGGTTCGAGCGGACCTTTGGTGAGCCGACTCCGCCCCAGACGGAGGGCTGGCCGGCGATTCGCGAGGGGCGGCACACGCTGATCGCGGCGCCGACGGGGTCCGGCAAGACCTTGGCGGCCTTCCTTTGTGCGATTGATGACTTGGTTCAGCGGGGGCTCGATGGAGGCATCGAGGATCGCGTGAGCGTTCTTTACGTGTCGCCCCTCAAGGCCCTCAGCAACGACATCGAAACGAATCTCCAGACGCCGCTCGCGGGGATCCGCCAGACGCTGGAGGAGATGGGCTATGGCGACGTAGACATCCGGACGGCAGTCCGGACGGGCGACACGCCTTCGCACATGCGAACGAAGATGGTTCGGCAGCCGCCGCACATCTTCGTGACGACGCCCGAGTCGCTCTACATTCTCCTCACGAGCGAAGGCGGCCGACGGATGCTCGGCGAGGTGCGCACCGTCATCGTGGACGAGATTCACGCCCTGGTGAGCAACAAGCGGGGCGCCCACCTCGCGCTCACGCTCGAGCGCCTAGAGGCATTGGTCGGCCGAGACATCACGCGGATCGGCTTGTCGGCCACCCAGAACCCCATCGAGGACGTCGCCCGGTTCCTGGTGGGCGCTCGGGGCGGGGCCGCCGAGGCCGAAGATCCGGTCGACTGCCGGATCATCGACGTCGGGCATCAACGCGCGATGGACCTCGCGTTGGAGTTGCCAGGGTCGCCGCTCGAAACCGTGATCTCGAACGAAGCGTGGGAGGAGATCTACGAGAAACTGGCCGCGCTGGTCGAAGCGCATCGAACGACCCTGATCTTCGTCAACACGCGCCGCCTCGCCGAACGCGTCACGCGGCACCTCAGCGAGATCCTCGGTGAAGACGCGGTCACTTCGCATCACGGAAGCCTTTCGCGCGGCCACCGCCTCGATGCAGAGCGACGGCTGAAGTCCGGCGCGCTTCGGGCGGTCGTTGCAACCGCCTCACTCGAGCTCGGCATCGACGTCGGTGAAGTCGACCTGGTGTGCCAGCTCGGCTCGCCCCATTCGGTTGCGACCTTTTTGCAACGGGTCGGCCGCTCGGGGCACTGGCATGGCGGCACGCCCAAGGGGCGCCTCTTCGCACTGAGCCGAGACGATTTGGTGGAATGTGCCGCGCTCATGCGCTCCATCCGTCGTCGAGAGCTCGATCGCATCGAGATCCCAGCGGGCTCTCTCGACGTGTTGGCGCAACAGATCGTGGCATCGACGGCAGCCGCCGCCGATTGGGACGAAGACGAGTTGCTGACGTTGGTGCGTCGAGCCTGGCCGTATCGGAGCCTCGACAAGCACACCTTCGAACAGGTCGTGAACGTGTTGTCCGACGGGTTTGCCACGAGCCGGGGCCGCCGCGGCGCCTACCTTCATCATGACCAGGTCAACCGGCGAATTCGCCCGAGGCGAAGCGCGCGCCTCACGGCGATCACCAACGGTGGCGCCATTCCGGACAACTTCGACTACGAGGTGCGTCTCGAGCCCGAAGGGCTTCGGGTGGGGACGCTGAACGAAGATTTCGCCATCGAAAGCATGGCCGGGGACATCTTCCAGCTCGGCAACGTGTCCTACGAGATTCTTCGCGTGGAAGCGGGGCTCGTCCGTGTTGCGGACGCCAAGGGTAAGCCGCCTAGCCTGCCCTTCTGGTTCGGCGAGGCGCCTGCGCGTACGGATCTTCTGTCGAAATCGGTCGATGCAATTCGCAACGGGATCGAGCTACGGCACGGGGACCTCGACGCGGCGGCTGGCTGGCTGGAGGCCGAAGCTGGAATCGGCGAGATCGCTGCTCGGCAGATCGTCGAGTACCTGGCAGCCGCGCGCATGGCGCTCGGGGCGATGCCTACCAGCGATACGGTGGTGCTCGAGCGATTCTTCGACGAGACGGGAGCGATGCACTTGGTGGTGCACTCTCCACTCGGCAGCCGCGTCAATCGTGCTTGGGGGCTGTCGCTCCGAAAGCGATTTTGCCGCAGCTTCAACGTCGAGCTGCAAGCGGCGGCAGCCGAAGACGCCATCGTATTGTCGCTCGGCCCCACGCACAGCTTCCCGCTCGAAGACGTCTTCCGATTCCTGCGGGCGGAAAACGTGCGCGACATCTTGGTGCAGGCGCTTCTCGATGCACCGATGTTTCAAACGCGATGGCGTTGGAACGCAACCCGAGCGTTAGCCGTTCTTCGTATGCGTGGTGGCAAGAAGGTCCCGCCGCAGTTTCAACGCATGCATGCCGATGACCTCTTGGCGCTTTGCTTTCCCGATCAGGTTGCATGCCTCGAGAACGTCGCGGGCGACCGAGAAGTCCCCGACCACCCATTGGTGCGACAGACGATCGAGGACTGTCTGCACGAGGCAATGGACATCGACGGCTTGGAGGCGCTGCTTCGGCGAATCCAATCTGGCGATCTCGCGCTAGTCGCTCGTGACTTGACCGAGCCATCCCCGCTCGCACAAGAGATCCTGAATGCTCGACCCTACACGTTTCTCGA
>Ga0209536_100002640_pt1 | contig 29216 bp, 29 predicted proteins | sample DeeMarSeWOR28_12_FD_187461 | JGI IMG/M metagenome (GOLD analysis project Ga0209536, IMG submission 187461) | Marine sediment microbial communities from White Oak River estuary, North Carolina - WOR-2-8_12 (SPAdes) (version 2) | ecosystem: Environmental > Aquatic > Marine > Intertidal zone >...
CCGCCCAGTCGACGTGCTGGTCGTAGAAGCAATGCAGCTGCGGGCCGCGGTCGATCCCGGTATGCAGGGACGTCCGCGTGACGTGCATCTCCCCGGGACACAGCGTCGACGCGAAGAACAGGGTCGTGCCGCACCGGCCGCAGAAGCCGCGCCGGCTCTGGGGCGAGGACTGATACCAGCGCAGGTCGTCCTGGCCTGCAACGAGCCGGAACCGGTCGGCGGCGATGCCGACCCAGCTGACGAAGGCCGCACCGTGGGCCTCGCGACACCAGCGGCAGTGGCAGTGCGCAAAGAACAGGGTGGGTGGGGCGGCCTCGTAGCGCACGGCCCCGCACAGACAGCGACCCGGATAGCTGCTCATTACCGGCCACTCCCGTTCGCCGACCGGGACGGCGGCCGCCTCAAGGCGACGCACTCGATGCCTTCCGGCGCGACGAAGCTTCTCTCGAAGACGAAGCCGAGCTTCCCATAGAGCGCGATCGCGGGGAAGTTGGACCGCGCCGTCGAGACGGTGGCGGCTCGCCCCGCGCACCTTTCGAGCACCCACGCTACCAGTACAGAGCCGAATCCCCGGCGCGCGAACTGCGGGTGCACGGCCAGGCTCGCGATGTCGAGCGCAGCATCGCCGTCGACCTGCCCCTCGCCGAACTCGATGACGGCAGCCAGGACCGCACCACTACAGGACCCCGCGAACTCGTTTCGCGAGGCTGCGATGTCGGTCACGGTGCGGCGCAGCGGCGGAAAATCCTCCACGCCGATCAGGGCCGCCTCTGCGGCGTAGCCGGGGCGGAGCACCGAAAGGATCCGCTCCGCTTCCGCCGGGTCGCGATGATCGAGGAGCGAGGGCATGGCGGTACGGCCGGCACCGCCCGATCAGGGCGTGTACGCGTATTCGAGCTTGATGCCGTCGGGGTCGGCGAAGAACACGGCGTAGTAGCCCGGCCCATAGGCCGGATACTCGGCCGGCGCGTCGAGCACCCGGACGCCGAGGGCGCAGAGCTGCGAATAGAGCCGGTCGACGTCGGGCCTCCCGGGCGCACTGAAGGCGAGGTGGTGCAGGCCGGGGGCGTAGCGGTCGTGGCTGCGCTGCTGGCGCGCCGCCTGCAGGCCGATCTCCACCAGTTCGCCGGTCCACACCGGGCCCTCGGGCGCGTCCGGGAGACGACGGAAGCCCATCAGCGGCAGGACGGCCTCGTAGAAGGCCTTCGCGACCGGCAGGTCGGACACGGTCAGGTCGATGTGGTGGATGCGGCCGCGCGCGCCGATCAGGCCGGCCCGGCCGAGCGCCGCGCGGATCTGGTCGCGCAGCGGCCCGTGCTGCGCGACGTCGAAGGCAGGTGCCGCCGACCAGTCGTAGGCCCAGGGCTGGGCCGTGCGCAAGGTCTCCTCCTCGTTGGCGTAGCGCGGAAAGACGTGCGCATGCAGAGCCGGCTCGAGGTTGCCGAACATCGCATAGTTGACCCGTAACGCACCGGTGACGGCGAGCACGGCATCGCCCAGGGCGGCAGCGTCCGCCAGGAACGCCGCCCGAGCCGTACCGTCGAAGTCGTTCAGGTGGCCCACGACCGGATCCGGAAGCAGGAGGCAGTAGCCCGGCAAGACCTGCGGATCGCCCATCACGGCCCACCCCGAGACCAGGCGCGCGATGAAGGTGGCGTCCTCGCCGGACCGCAGCGCCTCGACCCGGCGGTGAATCGCGGTCGGGGCGCTCAAGCGTCCACCCCGAGCGCGCGCAGGTCCTCGACCGTCGTGGCGTAGCGGTCGTGGTGAATCGCCTGCCACCCCCGCTGCCGGGCGGCGTCGACGTTCGGCAACAGGTCGTCGATGAACACCGTCCTGGCGGGCTCGAGGCCGAACAGTTCCTCCGCCCGGCGATAGATGCCGGCATCGGGCTTGGCCACGCGTGCCTGGAAGGACGGCAGGGCGCCGTGCCCGAGCGAGCTCACGGCGAGCTCGCGTTCCAGATGCTCCCAGTGCAGGTCGCCGATGTTTGACAGCAGATAGACCCGGTGGGTGCCCGACAGCCGCCGGACGAGGTCGAGCATGTCCGCCTGGGGCACGAAGATGCCGTTCCAGTGATCGCGCAGGATCTCTACCTGCATCGGCCGCCGGCCGAGCGCGGCGATGCGCGCCAGCAGTTCCTCGCCGTCGAACTCGCCCCGCTCGTAGGCCGGAAGGTCGATGCGCTCGAGGAAGCTGCCCAGGTGATCGACGTCGATCCCGTGCTCCGCAAAGAAATCCAGGATCGGCACGAAGTCCAGGTGCACGAGCACCCGACCTATGTCGAACACGATGGAGTCGATCCGAGGCATGCCGCGTGGGTTCGTGAAGGGCTTCCCTGCTTGGCGGAGCCGGAGCGCCGGCCGCGCCCCGCCGGTGCGCGATTGTCTCAGCCGGCGGCGGCCAGCGCCACCGCTGCCGGTGCTGCGCTCGCGCGCGCCTTGTCCAGTGCATCGCTAAGCGCAAAGCGACGCGGCGCGGCCTGCTCCCCGGCCCTGAACGGGAAGTCGGTCCGGAAGTGCCCTCCCCGGCTCTCCCGGCGCTCCAGCGCCGCGACGGCGATCAGCAGCCCCGCGGTCGCCGCCCGACGGGTGACCGGCCCCGAGACATCGCGCAGCGCGAGCAGTTCCGCGAGGGCTGCGCGCAGACCGCTCGCGTCGCGCTCCACGCCCACGTATGCGTCCATGAGCGCCCGGACGCGCGGCAGCGCCTTCCAGTCGTCGGGCCCGGACGCCGGGGCCGCCGTGCGCGACGGCAGGCGCGGACGCAGCACCACCGGCGCGGTCCCGGCGATGTCGCGCGCGGCGCGCAGGCCGAACACGGTCGCCTCGAGCAGCGAGTTGCTGGCGAGGCGGTTGGCGCCGTGCAAGCCGGTCGATGCGGCCTCGCCCACCGCCCAGAGCCCCGGCAACGTGCTGCGCGCCTCGGTGTCCACGGCGATGCCGCCCATGTGGTAGTGCGCGGCAGTCGCCACGGGAATCAGGTCGTGGACCGGGTCGATTCCGGCCGACGCGCAGGCGGCCTGCACGGTCGGAAACCTCCCGGCGAAGCGCGGACCGATCGCGGATCGCGCGTCCAGGAAAGTCCCCCGGCCCGCCGCGCGTTCGCGGAAGATCGCTCGCGCGACGATGTCGCGCGGCGCCAGCTCGGCCATCGGGTGCCGTCCTTCCATGAAGCGCTCGCCGGCGCCGTTGACCAGGACGGCCCCTTCACCGCGAATCGCCTCCGTGGCGAGCGGCATGGGGTCCCGGCCGAGGTCGAGCGCGGTGGGATGGAACTGCACGAACTCCAGGTCGGCGAGCTCTGCACCGGCCTCGGCCGCCATGACCAGGCCGGCACCGCGTGCCCCGAGCGGATTGCTCGTCCGCGCGTACAGCGCGCCGGCGCCGCCTGTGGCCAGCACCACCGCCCGGGCCGCGAACAGCAGCCTTTCCTCGCCACGCCGGCCGAGCAGACCGGCCACCTTGCCGTCCTCCACGAGCAGCTCGAGCGCCTCCACGCCCTCGAGGATCGTGATCGACGGCGTGCGCCGCGCCAGGTTCACCAGCGCCTCTGTCACCGCCGCCCCGGTGGCGTCGCGGACGTGGGCGATGCGCCGCCGGCCGTGCCCGCCTTCCCGGCCCAGCGCGATACGGCCATCGGCATCCCGGTCGAAGGCGGCTCCGTGGCGCTCGAGCCAGGCGATGGCGCCCGGCGCTTCACGCGTGACCATCGCGACGATGGCGGCGTCACAGTGCGCGTCGCCCGCGGCCCGCGTGTCGTCGGCATGCAGCGCGGGGGAGTCGCCCGGCCCGAGCGCCGCGGCGATGCCGCCCTGGGCCCAGGCGCTTGCGACCTCGCTCCCCAGCTCGCAGCGCGACAGCAGGAGCACCGGCACGGGCGCCAGCTCGATGGCAGCCGACAGCCCGGCCAGCCCGCCGCCGACGATGACCACCGGTGCGCGACCGCGACGCATCGGGTTCACCGGCTCCTGCCGATCTCGACCATGCGCTCGACCGCCAAGCGGGCGCGCCCGGCGACGTCGGCCGGCACGTCCACTTCGAAGGTCATGGTCTCGAGGGCGCGACGGATCTTGGGCAGCGTGATCTGCTTCATGTGCGGGCACAGGTTGCAGGGGCGCACGAACTCGACGTCCGGGTTGGCGACGGCCACGTTGTCGCTCATGGAGCACTCGGTGATCAGCGCCACCTCGGCGGGCCGTCGCTCCGAGACGTACTTCGACATGGCTGCGGTCGAACCTGCGAAGTCGGCCGCCTCGACGACCGGCCGGTCGCACTCCGGGTGGGCCAGGACGACGATCCCGGGGTGCGCCTGACGCAACGCCTCGATGTCCGCCGGCGCGAAGCGCTCGTGCACCTCGCACTTGCCCTGCCAGGAGATGATCTCGACGTCGGTCTGGGCGGCGACGTTCTTCGCCAGGTACTCGTCGGGAAGGAAGATGACCCGGTCTGCGCCGAGCGACTCGACAACGTCGACGGCATTGCCCGACGTGCAGCAAACGTCGCTCTCGGCCTTCACCTCGGCCGAGGTGTTGACGTACGTGACGACGGGCACATCGGGGTACCGGGCCTTGAGCGCGCGTACGTCGGCCCCGGTGATCGAGGACGCGAGCGAGCAGCCGGCCTCGAGGTCGGGGATGAGCACCTTGCGGGAGGGGTTCATCAGCTTGGCCGTCTCGGCCATGAAGTGCACGCCGCACAGCACGATCACGTCCGCGTCGACCTTGGCTGCCTCGCGGGCGAGTGCCAGGCTGTCTCCGACGATGTCGGCGATCGTGTGGAAGATCTCGGGCGTCTGGTAGTTGTGCGCGAGCACGACGGCGTTCCGGCGGCGCTTGAGCTCGAGGATGGCGTCGATGTCGGGCGCGAACACCGGCCACTCGACGGCAGGTACGACCCGCTTGACCCGGTCGTAGAGCGCTGCGGTGCGCGCCGCGACCCCGGCGGTGTAGTCGCTGTCGTGGATCCTGCCTGCGGGCCTTGCCATCGTGTCGCTTCCTTATACTCGAGATGAGAATTAGAGACGCCAAACAATAGCCGGCTTGACCGGCGGTACTTATTCTACATTTGGGAATAAGTGTGTCAAGGTGCGCGTCGGGCCCGCCGCGCAGCGCGCACCCGGAGCCCGGGAGCGGAGCGCTCGAGCACCGCTTCCCGGCGGAACCGCACCAGGCGCGCAGGCCGCCCGCCGGTGCCCAGCGTCACGGCACCGGTTTCCTCCACCAGACCCTGCTGTTCGACCAGCCTGCGGAAATTGGGCTTGTGCAGCCTGAGGCCAGCAAGGGCTTCCACGGTCTGCTGCAACTGCAACAGCGTGAATGCCGGCGGCATTAGCTCGAACACGACCGGACGGTACTTGATCTTGCCGCGCAGCCGGGCGATGGCCGTAGCGAGGATTCGCCTGTGGTCGCCCGCCATCGCGCGGCCCGTCTGAGCGAGCGGGGCATCCAGGAACGTGCTCCCCCCCTCCCGGTGCGCCTCGGCGACCAGCCCCGCCTCGTAGGCCAGCTCGTAGCGCTCGAGCACGCGGTCCTCGTTCCAGCTTCCGGACGCGAACCCGAAACTCAGGGCCAGCCGCTCCTCCCGTGCACGTCGGTCCGACGGCGCGTTCGCACCTGCCGCCCAGCGCATCAGCGGGTCCCGCAGGGCCGCGAGACAGGCAGGCCTGCCGTCGCGCCAGTCCTCCCACGGGAAGAACCGGTACCAGTCCTGCCAGACGCCAGGTGCCCGGTCCGTCTTGCGTGGCCCGCGCACCAGAGTGAGGTAGCCGATCGACAGGATCCGATCCGAGCCTTTGGCCGTCGGCAGCCGGCGGTCCCGGTCACCGAAGGTATAGAGCTGCTCCGCGTAGCCGAGGACCTGTCCGGTCTGGGTCTCCACCCAGGCGCGCAGGCCCTGCTCGAGCGTGCGGTGCTCGGGCGTGAGCGGGCCGGAGGGCAATCGGTCCAGCGCCTCCTCGCCGGCCGAAGACAGCGTCAGCACCCTGGGCTCGCCCCCGGTGACCGCGACGACCACCGCGGTCAGGTCGACGGTCACGGACTCCGAGGAGCGGTCGGCCGTCGAGCGGCGCTTCTTGCGAGCCTCCACGCCGATCAGGCCGGAATGCGCTCGAGCCAGGGAAGCGGCGAGTCGCGGTCGGCCAGACGCAGCACGAAGTCGAACCGGTCCACCGCCGTGCACAGCTCGAAGTCGGTTTCCGGGGCCCAGTCGGCTTCGGCATCGAAGAACTTCTCGGCGGCGGGGGCATGCCGGAGCCGCTCGCGCACGATCGAGGTGTCGAACGTCCTTCCCGCCAGGCGCGCTTCCAGCAGCTCGGCGCAGAGGTCATCCTCGTCGCAGCGCCGGATGGCCTCGTGGCCCATGCGGACCAGCGAAACTCTCTCGGGCCGACGGCGCTCGAGGTAGCGGCAGAGGGCCCCTGCATTGACGAGGCTGCCCGTCAGCACCTCGTCCGCGCCGGCGGCCGCCCTCAGTCCCTGAGTGCCTGCATGGGTCGTATGGATGACCGTCTTGCCCTCGAGCCCTGCAGCGACGACGTCGGTCGGCGAATTGCCGAGGTCGAATCCCGGAACACGCCGCGCGTGCCGCTCGCCTATCGCGATCCAGTCGGGATGTTCGCGCTTTAACCGCCGTGCCTCGTCGAGATCGGCCACCGGGTGAATCCGTGCGGCACCGGCGTCGGTCGCATAGCAGGCCACCGAGAACGCACGGAACACGTCGATGACGACGGCAATTCCGCGGGCCTCCCGCGCTCCCGCCACGAAGTCGAAACAACGGACGTCCATGCTCATGGCTTACCGACGGCACGGATGGCCGCCACGCTGGCCGGATCGACGGGCGGCGCGTCGTTGCCGAAGCTCCGGCGCACGTGCGTGAGCACGCCGGCGATGTCCTCGTCCGACAGCCAGGCGAAGGCGGGCATGACCACGACGCCGCGGTGGGGCGCAAGCGTCGCCGGCCGCTCGCCGAACATCACCCAGCGGATCAGCTCGTCCGCTGGACCCAGCACCGTCGGCGATCCCGCGACGGATGGCTGTGCGCCGGCGAGCCCACGCCCGTCGCGCTGGTGGCAGGTGGCGCAATGCATCGCATAGACCTGTGCGCCCCGGTCGGGCGCCCGGGCTGCGGCGGGCGGGTCCTGATCGGAACCGCAGCCGGCGAGAGGCAGCAGGCAGAGGGTGAGCGCCAGGCTCCGGCGCATGGTTCTCTCCACGAAGCTCCGGGCCGCGGGCGACCCCGCGCCCGGCGTGGTCAACCGGCCCAGGTGCGTACCCGGCCGGTGTCCAGGTGGACGAAATCCGACTTGCGGTAGTAGCCCACGCCGCCCTGCTGCGCGGCGAGCGCCAGGTCCCGCAGCTGGTCGGTCCGGTAACCCACCAGCCGGACGTCGATCGCGCGTCCCTGCATGTGCAGGCTCTTCTTGGCAACGCCGCTCGAGCGGGCACTGAGCACGGCGTTGGTCGCCGGGGACCGGTAGCCGGAGATCACCTCGTAGCGAGGCTCCCGGCCGGCCGTGACCGCCACGTCGTGCAGCAGGTCGAACAGTCGCCGGTCCATCTCGGCGACATCGCCATTGCGATGGTCGCGCAACAGGTGATCGAGCGCGACGAGGCTGTCCGCGCACCAGTCGCCCGCGCGGAAGTAGTCGACGGCGAGGTTCTCGCCCGTATGGGTGTTCACGAGAGAGAGGGAGCGACGCTCGAGCGTGGCCGCGAAAGCGCGCCCGCCGGAGGTCATCGCCGCGACGGAGGGCAGGCCGAGCACGATCCCTCGAAGGAATTGCCGGCGGGCCCGGAATCGGGCGGTTGTTTGCTGATCAGGCATCGTGCTGGGAGAGGTCGGGTCAGGCCAAACGGCCTCGAAGGGTCGCCGATCGAGATAAAAAATGCAAGTTTTTCAGTCACATCCGCTGAAACTGAGTGCTCGGTCACCGGTTGACGACCACCGTCCGCGCGCGCGGAAAGAAGTTGAAGTCGGTCGCCGAGGCGACGGTGTAGGCGCCCATCTGCCGCCCCACGATGACGTCTCCCGCCTCCAGTTCCGGCAATTCGATGTCTTCCCTGACGACGTCGATGCTGTCGCAGGTCGGTCCCGCCAGCACGCTGTGGAATCGCGGCCCGGGCTTGTCGCGGAGCGGCGCGACGGGGTAGCGGGCGTGGTCGTAGAGCTGGCCGCTGAAGGACCCGTAAAGACCGTCGTCGAGGTAGTACCACCAGCGACCGTCACGCCAGGCACGCCCCATTACCGTCGTCAGAATGGTCCCGGCCGGGCCACAGATGAAGCGCCCTGGCTCGGCCAGGATCCGCGTGCCCTCGGGCAAGCCGCGCAGTGCGGTCCGGATCGGCTCGCAGAACGCGTCGATCGGGCTCGCAGGCTCCAGGTAGTCGATCGGAAAACCGCCGCCGATGTCGAGGACGGGCGGGGCCGACAGGCTGGACGCCGCACGCCGAAGGATTCCCGTGCAGACCTCGATCGCGCGCACCTTGGTATCCGGCGTGCGCGACTGCGAGCCGACGTGGAAGGACAGGCCCGCCACGCGGATTCCCGCCTCGCGCGCCTGCCCGATCAAGCCGGGGGCGGCCTCCGGATCGCAGCCGAACTTGCGGGACAGGTCCACGACGGCGGCCGGGCTGCGGAACGACACCCGGATGAGCAGCTCGACCCGGTCCGCGCAGCCGCGGAACTTGCGCAGCTCGTCGGGGTTGTCGGCGACGAACGTGCGGACGCCGAATTCGAGGGCATCGCGGATGTCCCCCTCCCGCTTGATCGGGTGGGTGTGGATGCAGCGCCCGGGATCGACACCGGCGCGGCGGACCAGTTCCACTTCGCCGCTGGTGGCGAGATCGAACCCGCTGCCGAGCGCGGCGAGCGTCCTGACGACGTCGATGTCCGGCAGGGGCTTGAGCGCATAGTGCAGGTCGACGCCCGGCAGCGCCGCTGCGAGCGCCGCGTACTGCCGGCGGATCACGTCGCAGTCGATCACGAGCAGCGGCGAGCCGAATCGCTCGAGCAGGTCGTCGAGCGAGTCCGGGTCGTAGGGTGCGGCGAGGCGCAGGGCGGAGTCCCCGTCGGGGCCGGCATCGGCTGGAATCGGTGCGTTCAAGCGTCGCCCTGCGGAAAACCGCGGATTCTAGGTCAAACGCTCGGCGAAGCAACCGGAAGCGCGCAGCCGGCGTCCGGACCGAGCAGGGGGGCAATCAGTCCAAGGAGACGCTCGAGAGCACCTCGATTGGCCTGCACCACGCTTCTGCCGCGCCCGCCGAGATCCCGGCGCAGGGCCTCGTCGCAGAACAGTTCCTGCAGCGCGCAGGCGAGCTCGGCCGCGTCGTGCACCTCGCGCACCGCACCGGCGTCGCGCATCTTGCGGTATACGTCCTCGCCGTTGAAGTTGTGCGGACCGGTCAGGATCGGCACACCGAGCGAGGCCGGCTCGAGCAGGTTGTGCCCGCCGACGGGCACGAGGCTGCCCGCCACGAACGCCACGTCCGCCGCGGCGTAGAAGGTCATGAGCTCGCCCATGGTGTCGCCGAGCAACACCTGCGCCTGCGGCGGCACCTCGCCGCCCGAAGAGCGCCGGCACCATGGCGCGCCGCGGCGCGCCAGGAGCGTCGCCACCGCTTCGAACCGGTTGGGGTGCCTTGGCACCAGCACCAGCAGCGCGTCGGGCTGCTTGCGGCGCAGCTGCGCGTGCGCCTCCAGCAGGATCTGCTCCTCGTCCTCGTGGGTGCTCCCCGCCACCCAGACCGGGCGACGGGCCGCATTGACGCGTCGCCACTCCCGGCCGAGTTGCGGAACGTCGGCGCGCAGCTCGAAGTCGAACTTGATGTTGCCGGTGACGAAAGTCCGGTCCGGATGGGCTCCGATCGAGCGAAAGCGCTCGGCATCGTCCCCGCTCTGTGCCGCAATCACGATGCCGTGCGAGAGCGTCTCGCGGAACAGCGGCACCAGCTTGCGGTACCGCTTGACCGAGCGCGGCGACACGCGGGCGCTCGCCAGCACCAGCGGGACGCCGCGCCGCCCGCATTCGGCGAACAGGTTGGGCCACAACTCCGTCTCCATGATGATCGCGACGCGCGGGCCGATGCGGTCGAAGAACCTGCGCACGGCGCCGGGCAGGTCGAGCGGCACGTAGCGGACGTGCACCTTTTCGCCGAACAGGGCTCGCGCCCGGGCGGCTCCCGTGGGCGTGACCGTCGTCACCACGACCGGAGTAGTCGGGTAGCGCCGGAGGAGCTGGCGAACCAGCGGCTCCGCGGCCTGGACCTCGCCGACGGAAACGGCGTGGACCCAGACCGATCCGCCGCCCACGGACGGGCCATGCCCGAGCCGCTGGCCGAGTCCACCGCGATAGGCGGGATCGCGCAGGCCCCTCCACCAGTGGTGCAGGATCACGAGCGGTGCCGCCAGGTGGATCAGCAAGTTGTAGAAATAGCGCACGGGCACTCAGCGCGCCTGCGGCGCGGACCCCTTGTCGTCGTGCGCGGCGACGATGCGGGCTTGGCATGCCGACGCCTCCGGAGCCTGCGGCCTACCGCGCGAGATCTTGGCGAGCGACCGCGCCAGCCGCTCGAGGGGCCGGCGATGCCACGAACCCGGCTCACGGACCCGGCCCCGGTCGAAGTCGAGCAGCCAGACCTGCCCCGCCTCACCCAGCATGACGTTGTTGGCGTTGAGATCGGCATGCTGCACGCCGCGATCGTGGAACAGGCGGAGACAGCGGCCCACGGCCTCCCAGTCCGCAGGGGTCGCCTCGCCCCGCAGCCACGTTTCCGCCAGCGAGCGCGTGCGGGGCAGGCGCTCGGTGACGAGCTCCGCGCTGTAGGTCAGGCCGTGCCGCACGTATCGGGCCGCCACCGGCGGCGGCACCGGCAGGCCGAGGTCGAGCAACCTGCCGAGCAGGCGGAGCTCACGAAAGGCGCGGGTGCGTTCCTCGCCGAGCCAGACATAGCGCTCGCGCGAGAGTTTCGCGACCAGGCCGCCGCGCAGGTAACGGCGCAGGACGTACTGCCGCGCGCCCGCGTCGATGAAGCTGATGGAGCCGCGCCCTCCCCGCGCCTGCTCGAGGGCGCCGAGTCGCTGCCAGCGCGCGCGGTCGAACAACACGGCCGGATCGTCGCCCGCGAGCCGTGGGTCGAACAGGAGGGCGCCACCGGGCACCGCGATGCGCTCGAATGCCATGGCCGGCTCCCTATTGCACGGGCTCTCGGACGAAGCCTCCGCCGGCCCGCGTCAGCCGGGCGAGTCGTCCTTCAGCACGTACTCCGCGCTGCAGTACGGGCAGACGGCCTGCCCTGTCTTCTCGATCGCCAGGTAGACCCTGGGATGCGAGTTCCAAAGCTGCATGCCCGGCATCGGGCAGGACAGCGGCAGGTCCGCCCGCGTGACCTCGTAGCGACTCTGCGTGTTGGGCTGGATCAGGCCGGTCGCTTCCGGCGCGGCGGTCGCCATCGTGTCGCTCCCCGGGGAAAGCCCCAGGATTATACCGGCGCCGGCTCCTGCCCCGCGACCATCACCTGCTCCCACGTGCGCGTCACCCGACGCCGCAGATCCGTGAACGGAGCCTCGCGCGTCACGGGTGGCAGTTCCTCGAGCGACAGGCGGTGGGCGACATGGCGGTAGCTGCGGTAGGCGTCCACGAGCAGGTCGATGACGGCGTGGTCGACGAGGGCCGCGGAGCCTACGGACTCGAGCTGCCGGATGGTGTCCGAGTAGAAACAGAGCAGCGGGTGCGCGCCGGCCCACCTGAGCACCCAGTACTGGGCGAGGAACTCGATGTCGGCGATGCCGCCCGGGTCCTGCTTGAGGTCGAACTCGCCCTCGCCCGACCGGCCGAGCTCGGCGCGCATGCGCTCGCGCATCGAGCGCACGTCGTCGCGCAGCGTCTCCCTGCGCACGTAGTGCGTCAGCACCTCGCGCCGGATGTCTTCGAACTGCTGCCTGATCGCCTGGCTACCCGCTACGGAGCGCGAGTGCAGCAGCGCCTGGTGCTCCCAGGTCCACGCCTCCTCCCGCTGGTAGGCCTCGAAGGCCTTGACGTGGGTGACCGTCAGTCCGCCCTTGCCGCTCGGACGCAGGCGCATGTCCACTTCGTACAGCCGGCCGGCGGCCGTGTGCACGGTCAGCAGGTGCACGAGCCGCTGGCCGAACCGTGTGAAGAAGACGCTGTTCTCGACTACCTTCGGTCCTGCGGTCTCCTGCACGTCGCCCTCCGAGTCGTGCAGGAAGACCAAGTCCAGGTCTGACGCATAGCCGAGCTCCCACCCGCCGAGCTTGCCGTAGCCGATGGCTGCGATTCCCGCCGTGCGCAGCTCGCCGCCTGCCGCGCCGCAGCGCGGCTCCCCATGCACGGCCACGAGCTGGTCCCGGGCCATCCGCATCGCGCGCTCGAGGATCAGCTCCGCCACGTCGGTCAGCCGGTCGCTCACCCGCATCAGTCCGAGGCGGCCGGACAGGTCGAGCAGCGCGACGCGGAAGCGTGCGGCACGTCGGAAGTGCCTGAGCGCGTCGATCTGGCGCTCCAGGTCGTCCCCGGCATGCTCGAGACGGGCATCGAGCTCGCGCGCGAACTGACAGCGATCGGGGAGCTCCTCGAAGACGCGCGAGTCGATCAGCTCGTCGAGCAGGATCGGGAAGGACGCCACCTGACGCGCCAGGAAGTCGCCGTGCTGGCAGAGCTCCACCAGCCGCCGCAGGGCAGCCGGGTTCTCGTTGAGCAGCGCGAGATAGGCGGTTCGCCCGCCGATGGACTCGACGATGCTCGCGATCCTGCGCAGGATGGCGAGCTGCACCGCTGCGAGCTCTTCCGGCGGCACCCCCCGCAGGGCGGCCAGCGCGTGCAGGATGCGCGGCAACAAGTTCATCGCCCGCTTGCGTCCGTGCTCGTCGAGCCTGCCGAAATAGGTCGAGGAGCGCAGGGCGAGGAGTTCGGCCGCGACGCCGGCCGGGTCGGCAAGCCCGAACTCGGCGACCGCTTCCGCCACGCGCTTGTCGTTCACCTCGAGCGTCCACAGCGGCGCCAGGTCGGCCGGCAGCTCCGGTTCCGGGCCGCGGTCCGGCCCGAAGACGACGTCCTGGAAGTGCGCCGCGACGCGCTCGCGCACCGCGTCGAGGCGACCGGCGAACGCGGGCCAGTCTGGCGCGTCCATCGCGGCTGCGAGGCGTGAGCGCCCTGGTTCGTCGCCCGGCAGCGAGTGCGTCTGGGCGTCGTCGGCCATCTGCAGCCGGTTTTCCGTGCACCGCAGGAAGCGGTAGCACTCGGCGAGATCGCGCACCGCCCCGCTCGAGAGGAGCTTGGCGCCCTCGAGTCTCGGCAGCACGGTGAGCAGCGAGGGCGACTGCAGGCGTCGGTCCGAGCCTCCGCGGATCAGCTGCATCGCCTGGACGATGAACTCGATCTCGCGGATCCCGCCCGGACCGAGCTTGACGTTGTCCTGCAGGTCGCGCCGGATGACCTCGCGGGCGATCATCTCCTTCATGCCGCGCAACGACTCAAACACGCCGAAATCGAGATAGCGACGGTAGACGAACGGTCGGATCACCTCTTCGTAGAGCTCCGGCCAGCGTCGCTCGCCGGTGATGGCCCGTGCCTTGACGTAGGCGTAACGCTCCCAGTCGCGCCCGTGCTGCTGCAGGTAATCCTCGAAGGCGCCGAAGCTGGCCACCAGCGGTCCCGCGTCGCCGAAGGGCCGCAGGCGCATGTCGACCCGGAACACGAAGCCCTCGACGGTCGGCGCGTCGAGGATGCGGATGAGCGCCCGCCCGAGTCGCGTGAAGTACTCCTCGTTGTCGATGCACTTGCGGCCGTCCGTCTCGCCGCCCTCGGGGTAGGCGAAGACCAGATCGATGTCGGAGGAGAAGTTCAGCTCGCCGCCGCCGAGTTTGCCCATACCCATCACGAGCAGCTCGAGCTCCTCGCCGGCCGCCGAGCGCGGCCGACCGAAGCGTGCCGACAAGGCCCGCACCGCGAAGTCACGCGCACCGCGGATCGCCGCATCAGCCAGCGCCGTCAGCTCGCCCAGCGTCTCCTCCAGGCTCGCGGCGCCGGTGAGGTCGCGCCAGGCGATGCGGACCATCTCGGCGCGGCGCAGTGCGCGCAGCGCGGCCATGAACGCCGGCTCGTCCGTGTTAGTACGGATGAGTTCACCGACAGCGCCGTCGAGCTCGCCCGGCTCGCGTGCCCGAGCCAGAAGGCCCCGGTCCGCCAGCCCGGCGAACAATCCGGGATGACGCTCGAGGCTCGAGGCCACGAACCCGCTGCAGCCCAGGACGTAGGCGAGGTCCCCGGACTCGACGGCACGGCGATCCTCCGCCGACAGGCGCTCGAGGAGGCCGTCTGCATGCTCGCGAAAGCCCGAAGGGAGCGCTGCCGTACGGCGACTCTCCACCTCAGCGCCTCGAGATCAGCCAGATGCCGGCGACGCAGAGGACGATGCCCGCTACCTGCGCCAGGCCGATTCGCTCCCGGAACGCCAGGACACCGAGCAGGACCAGCCCGAGGGCCGCACCCGCCTGGGTGACGATCTGTCCGAGACTCACGTCGAAGCCGCCGCGGTAGAGCATGAGGAAGCCCAGGTCGAGGCCCACGATCACGACGGCGAGACCCAATGCCGTCCAGTTCAAGTGCCGCGCCGCCTCGCGCAAGGGCATCCCGTCCGCGACCCAGAATGCCCCCGCCACGCAGACCAGCGTCACCAGCGCGTACGTCACCGCCAGCGACAGCAGCGGGTTGACTGCGGCAGGGGTCAACTTGATCACGACGTGGTAGCCGATGGTCGAGACCACCGCGAGCGACAGCCAGGCAAGCGGCATTGGCATTGGGGACATTCCTATTTTCCTTTTCCGCCCATGCTATTGAACGGGCTGGAAATTGTCGAAAAAGGAAAAGTAGGAATGTCCCCAAAAAGAAAAGCCCCGCCTCACGGCGGGGCTTTTCCGTAGCGCAGCACGCTGTGGGCTCACATGCCCATGTCGCCCATGCCGCCCATGCCACCCGGCATCGGCGCATGCTCGTGCTCCTTCTTGGGAGCCTCGGCGACCATCACCTCGGTGGTCAGCAGCAGACCAGCGACGGAAGCCGCGTTCTGCAGCGCGAGACGGGTGACCTTGGTCGGGTCCAGGATGCCCATCTCGATCAGGTCGCCGTACTCGCCGGTCGAGGCATTGTAGCCGTGGCTGCCCTTGCTCTCGCGGACCTTGGCCAGCACCACGGAGCCGTCCTCGCCCGCGTTCTGGACAATCTGGCGCAGCGGCTCCTCGATGGCGCGCGACAGGATGCGGATGCCGACGTTCTGGTCCTCGTTGGCGCCCGTCAGCTTGTCGAGCGACTTCTGGACGCGGACCAGGGCGACGCCGCCACCGGCGACCACGCCTTCCTCGACGGCCGCACGGGTCGCGTGCAGCGCGTCCTCGACGCGGGCCTTCTTCTCCTTCATCTCGATCTCGGTGGCCGCGCCGACCTTGATCACGGCGACGCCGCCGGAGAGCTTCGCAACGCGCTCCTGCAGCTTCTCGCGATCGTAGTCGGAGGTGGCCTCCTCGATCTGCGTGCGGATCTGCTCGACGCGGGCCTTGATGTCGCCCGGCTTGCCGGCGCCGTCGATGATCGTCGTGTTTTCCTTCTCCACCACGATCTTCTTGGCCTTGCCGAGGTCGTTGAGCGTCGCCTTCTCAAGCGACAGCCCGACCTCGTCGGAGATCACCGTGCCGCCGGTCAGGATCGCGATGTCCTGCAGCATGGCCTTGCGGCGGTCACCGAAGCCCGGGGCCTTGACTGCCGACACCTTGACGATACCGCGGATGGTGTTCACGACCAGCGTGGCCAGCGCCTCGCCCTCGACGTCCTCGGCGATGACCAGCAGGGGCTTGCCGGACTTCGCGATGCCCTCGAGCAGCGGCAGCATCTCGCGGATGTTCGAGACCTTCTTGTCGTGCAGGAGGATCAGCGGATTCTCGAGCTCGCAGGTCTGGTTCTGCTGGTTGTTGATGAAGTACGGCGAGAGGTAGCCGCGGTCGAACTGCATGCCCTCGACGACGTCGAGCTCGTTCTCGAGGCCCGAGCCCTCCTCGACCGTGATCACGCCCTCCTTGCCGACCTTCTCCATCGCGTCCGCGATGGTCTGGCCGATGCTCTCGTCGCTGTTGGCCGAGATCGTCCCGACCTGCGCGATGCTCTTCGAGTCCTTGCAGGGCTTGGAGAGCTTCTTGAGCTCGGCCACCGCAGTGGTGACCGCCAGGTCGACGCCGCGCTTGACGTCCATCGGGTTGATGCCCGAGGCAACCGCCTTCATGCCCTCGCGGATGATGGCCTGGGCGAGCACGGTCGCGGTCGTCGTGCCGTCACCCGCCTCGTCGGAGGTCGCCGAAGCGACTTCCTTGACCATCTGGGCACCCATGTTCTCGAACTTGTCCTCGAGCTCCACTTCCTTGGCGACCGAGACGCCGTCCTTGGTGACGGTCGGGGCGCCGAAGCTCTTCTCGAGCACTGCATTGCGGCCCTTTGGGCCGAGTGTTGCCTTCACGGCATTAGCCAGCACGTTGACGCCGCGAACCATCCGGCTGCGCGCGTCGTCGCTGAAACGGACTTCCTTAGCTGCCATGTCTTGTTACCTCTGGAATCTGTTCTGACTGCGCGCGGATCACTTCTCGATGACGGCCATGATGTCTTCCTCGCGCATGACGAGGAGCTCTTCGCCGTCCACCTTGACTTCGGTGCCGCTGTACTTGCCGAAAAGAATCTTGTCGCCGACCTTGACGTCGAGCGGGCGTACGTCGCCGTTCTCGAGGATCTTGCCCTTGCCGACGGCCACGATCTTGCCGCGGATGGGTTTCTCGGCTGCGGTGTCGGGGATCACGATCCCGCCGGGCGTCTTGCGCTCTTCTTCCTCGCGCTTGACGATCACGCGGTCATGAAGCGGACGAATCTTCATGGATCATCACTCCTTGCGTGCGATGTATGAACTGGACTTGGGGTTTACAGGACGCGCTGTTAGCACTCGCCCTGGATGGCTGCTAATGATAGGGACTCTCGACCCGAATTCAAGGGGTGTGTGCGGCACGGCCCCGGAAACCCGCAGGCAGCGCCTCCCGGTCGCGGAGATGGGACGGTAACAGTATGAAAGACAAGTATTTTATGGTCTTTTGCACCTGCCCGGACGAGGTCGTGGCCGGGTCGATTGCCCGGACCCTGGTGGCCGAGAGGCTCGCCGCCTGTGTGAACCGGGTCACGGGACTGCGATCGACATACGCGTGGGACGGCGCGATCCACGACGACGCCGAAGTGCTGCTGCTGGCCAAGACAACCGGCCGGCAACTGGCTAACCTCTCGGCCCGAATCGAGGCCCTGCACCCCTACGACGTCCCCGAGGTCGTGGCGGTCGAGATCGGCGGGGGGTCGGAACGATACCTGGCCTGGGTAGGTCAGAGCGTCACGCAACCGGAGTGAGGCAAGCGTCCAAGTGATTCATAGGATGAGCCACGCGATCGTGGCGGGCCTTCTCGCCCTGACTGCATGCCTGCCGGCCGCGGCCGGTGCCCAGGGGCTGCTCGGCGGCGTCTCGAGCGACGACGAGTTCCTGCCGCCGGACGAGGCGTTCCAGCTGAGCGCCGTGCCGGACGGGGGCGATGCCGTCGCCGTCCACTGGGCCATCGCCGAGGGCTACTACCTCTACCGGCACCGCTTCGCCGCGAAGACCGAGTCGCCGGGGATCACGCTCGGCGAGCCACGCCTGCCCGACGGCAAGAAGAAGACCGACGAGTTCTTCGGCGACGTCGAGGTGTACTACGACCAGCTCGATGCCATCGTGCCCCTCGTCCGGGCGCCGGGTGCCGACAAGGTCGACCTCAAGGTCACGTATCAGGGCTGCGCCGATGCCGGCCTATGCTACCCGCCGATCACGAAGACGGTCTCGCTGGACCTGCCGCCGCCCGGCACCCCCGGACTGGGCCTCGCCGGCAGGGCGGCACCCGCCGGCCCGGGGGGCGGACCGGGCGGGGGCACCGTGGCCGAACAGGACCGGTTGGCCGGGCTGATTGCCGAGGGCCAGCTGCTGCTTGTCATGGCCAGCTTCTTCGGGTTCGGGCTGCTCCTCGCCTTCACGCCCTGCGTCCTGCCGATGATCCCGATCCTCTCCGGGATCATCGCCGGCCAGGGGACGCAGGCCACCGCCCTGCGCTCCTTCGTGCTGTCGGTCACCTACGTTCTCGGCATGGCGCTCACCTATACCGTCGCCGGCGCCGCTTTCGCCGCGGCCGGCCAGCAGGCCCAGGCCTTTTTCCAGCAGCCGTGGATCCTGGCGTTGTTCGCGCTGTTGTTCGTGGTGCTGGCGCTGGCGATGTTCGGCATCTACGAGCTGCAGCTGCCTGCCTCCCTTCAGACCCGGCTGAACGCCGCTTCCGGGCGGCAGCGTTCCGGCACGCTGGCCGGCACGTTCGTGATGGGCGCGCTCTCGGCGCTGGTCGTCACCGCCTGCGTGGCGCCGCCACTGGTGGCCGCGCTCGCCGTGATCGGCCAGACCGGCGACGTGGCCCGCGGCGCGCTCGCCCTGTTCTCCCTGGCGATGGGCATGGGTGCGCCGCTGCTGCTCGTAGGCGTCGCGGGGGGCAAGCTGTTGCCGCGGGCCGGCGCTTGGATGGAGACGGTCAAGGCGCTCTTCGGCGTCATGTTCCTGGGCGTGGCGGTGTGGATGCTGGAGCGCATCCTGCCCGGACCGCTCACGCTCGCCCTGTGGGCCCTGCTTGCGTTCGTGGCCGGCTACTACTTCGGCGGCTTCGGCCGCCCGCAGGGCGCCCCGCTCGCCCGGGGCATCGGGCTGTTCGCAATGGTCTACGGCGTGATCATGCTGGTCGGCTCCGCGGCCGGCGGGCACGACCCGCTGCAGCCGCTGAAGGGCGCATCGCTGTTCGCCGGGCGCTCGACGACGGTCGCCGCGGCGGCCGACCTGCCGTTCCGGGCCATCGGCAGCGTCGCGGACCTCGATCGCGAGCTCGCCTCGGCCGCCGGACGTCCGGTGATGGTCGACTTCTATGCCGACTGGTGCGTGTCCTGCAAGGAAATGGAGAAGTACACGTTCTCGGACGAAGGCGTCCGCACGGATCTCGGCGACTTCGAGCTGCTCAAGGCCGATGTGACGGCCAACACCGCCGACCACCAGGCGCTGCTGCGACGCTTCGGCATCTTCGGACCGCCGACGACCGCCTTTTTCGATGCCGACGGCCGCGAGTGCCGCAACTTTCGCCTGGTCGGCTTCGTTCCGGCAGACGACTTCCGCGAGCACCTGTCGCGGCTCGCCGTGGAGTGCTGAGGCGTGGGCCGCCCCGCCGGCATTGCCGCGCTCGTCCTCGTCGCCGCCGCCGCAACGGCCCTCGGCTACTGGCTGGGGCGGGACCGCGAGGAAACCGCGCCGGGGCCGCCGCCCGCAGCCGAGGCCCGCGTGCCGGACACGCGGCCGCTGTTCTCGCTGCAGGACGCGCAGGGTGAGATGCGGTCGATCGCCGAGTGGGACGGGCGGGCGCTGCTCGTCAATTTCTGGGCCACCTGGTGCGCGCCCTGCCGTCGGGAGATCCCGCTGCTGAACGAGTTGCGTGCACGATACGCCGATCGCGGCTTCGAGGTGATCGGCATCGCCGTCGACTTCCGCGACGACGTACTCGAGTACATGAAGACGACGCCGATCGACTATCCGGTGCTGATCGGGGAACAGGACGGCCTCGAGGTCGCGCAGTCCTTTGGCATGCAGACGATGGGTCTTCCGGCTACGGTGTTCACCGACCGGCAGGGTCGCGTCGTCACCATCCATGTCGGCGAGCTGCACGCTGACCAGGCCGCGGTCATCCTGGGGGCGGTGGAGGACGTCGTGGCCGGGTCGCTGGACCCGGAGTCGGCGCGGCAGCGGATCCGATCGCAGCTGGCGGAACTGCGAGAGGACCGGACCTGAACGGCGACCGATCGCAAAACAAACGCGAACGGCACCGAATTTCCGCGAACCTGCCCCGTTCTGGTCCAGATCTGGACAAAAACCACCGCGTCGGGTTGAATGACGGCCATTCGCCGCCCGGGGAGCGCGGCACGGGCACCGCATGCACCGGATCCTGCTGGTCAATGGCCCCAATCTCAACCTTCTCGGCACCCGGGAACCCGGCGTGTATGGCCACGGCACGCTTGCCCAGATCGAGCGCCGGCTGGTGGGTATGGCCGAGGCCCGGGGAGTACGGCTCGAGGCCTTCCAGAGCAACGCCGAGCACGAGCTGGTCGACCGCATCCAGATGCTCGTCTCGGACCCGGTCGACTTCCTCGTACTGAACCCGGGCGCATTCACGCACACGAGCGTTGCGCTGCGGGACGCCCTGCTAGCCGTGGGCGTGCCGTTCATCGAGGTTCACCTGTCAAACGTGTATGCGCGCGAGCCGTTTCGCCGCCATTCCTACTTTTCCGACATTGCCGCCGGCTGCATCGTGGGTCTCGGCGCCGCCGGGTACGAGCTCGCGCTCACCGCGGCGCTGGACCGCCTCGGCGCCGGTCCGGCCGGGGGGGACTGAAGCCGCATGGACATTCGCAAGGTCAAGAAGCTGATCGAGCTGCTCGAGGAGTCCGGCATCGCCGAGATCGAGATCTCCGAGGGCGAGGAGTCGGTGCGCATCAGCCGCTATCCGCAGGGCATGACGGTTACACAGGGCGCGCCCCTGCCGGCGATGGGCGCCTTGGCGCCTCCGCCGGCCGCGCAGGCCAGTGCACCGGCACCGCAGCCGGCAGCCCCGTCCACGCCGGGCCCGAGCGCCGACAACGCGATCACGGCGCCGATGGTGGGTACCTTCTACTTGGCGCCGGCACCGGGCGCGAAGCCGTTCGTGCAGGTCGGCGAAGAGATCAAGGTCGGGCAGGTCCTGTGCATCATCGAGGCGATGAAGATGATGAACCAGATCGAGTCCGAGAAGGAGGGCCGCGTGGCCGCGATACTCGTCCGCAACGGCGAGCCGGTCGAGTTCGGGCAGCCGTTGTTCACGATCGAGTGATGCTCGACAAGATCGTCATCGCGAACCGCGGCGAGATCGCGCTGCGCATCCTCCGGGCCTGCAGGGAACTCGGCATCAAGACCGTCGCGGTGCACTCGACTGCGGACCAGAACCTGAAGCACGTGCTGTTGGCCGACGAGACGGTCTGCATCGGGCCGGCGCAGTCCAGGGACAGCTACCTGAACATGCCCGCCATCATCAGCGCGGCGGAGGTCACCGACTCGGTCGGCATCCACCCCGGCTATGGTTTCCTGTCCGAGAACGCGGACTTCGCCGAGCGTGTCGAGCAGAGCGGCTTCGTTTTCGTGGGCCCGCGCAGCGAGACCATCCGGCTCATGGGCGACAAGGTCTCCGCGATCCGCGTGATGAAGGAGCACGGTGTCCCCTGCGTCCCAGGCTCCGACGGGCCCGTGCCTGAAGATCTCGACGAGTGCTTCCGGATGGCCCGCGAAATCGGCTACCCGGTCATCATCAAGGCCTCGGGAGGCGGCGGCGGTCGCGGCATGCGCGTCGTCCACACGGAGGCGACGCTGCTCAACGCGATCAACGTCGCCAAGGCGGAAGCCCAGGCGGCGTTCGGCAACGACATGGTCTACATGGAGAAGTTCCTGGAGAAGCCGCGGCACATCGAGTTCCAGGTCATCGGCGACAGCTACGGCACCGTGGTCGCACTCGGCGAGCGCGACTGCTCCCTGCAGCGACGGCGGCAGAAGATCATCGAGGAGGCGCCCGCGCCGGGCATCACCGCGAAGCAGCGCGAGGAGATGTCGGAGCGGGTCTGCTCGGCCTGCGCGGCAGTCGGCTACCGGGGGGCCGGCACGCTCGAGTTCCTGTACGAGGGCGGGCAGTTCTACTTCATCGAGATGAACACCCGCGTCCAGGTGGAGCACCCCGTCACGGAACTCGTGACCGGTACCGACATCGTCAAGCTGCAGCTGCAGATCGCATCCGGGGAGCCGCTGCCGTTCAAGCAGGACGACGTCCAGATACGCGGCCACGCCATCGAGTGCCGCATCAACGCCGAGGACCCGAAGACCTTCGCCCCCTCCCCCGGCCCGGTCAAGCTGTGGCACCCGCCGGGCGGGCCGGGAATCCGCGTCGACAGCCACATCTACAGCGGCTACTCGGTGCCGCCGTTCTACGACTCGCTCATCGGCAAGATCATCGCCTACGGCGACAACCGCGACGTCGCCATCGCCCGGATGCGCAACGCGCTGTCGGAGATGGTGGTCGAGGGCATCAAGACCAACACGCCGCTGCACCAGGAGATCTTCAATCACGCTGCGTTCCGGCAGGGCGGCCTGGACATCCACTACCTGGAGCGGCGACTCGGCCTGAAGTAGGCGAGGTCGGCCGCGCCCTCATGCCGTTCCTGCAGCTGGTCATCGACGCGGGGCCTGGTGACCCGGCGCCGGTGGAAGAGGCGTGCTTCTCGGCGGGCGCCCTGTCCGTGACCCTGACCGACGCCGCGGACGATCCGGTGCTGGAGCCCGCGCCGGGCGCCACGCCGCTGTGGCCCGCCGTGCGCGTGAGTGCGCTGTTCCCGGCCGGGACGGACGGCGCCGCGGTGACGGCGTCGCTCGCAGTGTCGCTCGGGCTGCCCTCGCACCGCATCCTGGCGGAGCGAGTGGAAGACCAGGCCTGGGAACGGGAGTGGCTCAAGGACTTCCGGCCGATGCGGTTCGGCCGCCGCCTGTGGATCGCACCGGGTGGCCAGGAGGTCGCGGAGCCCGGCGCCGTGGTCCTCGAGCTCGATCCCGGTCTCGCCTTCGGCACCGGCACCCACGCCACGACCGCCATGTGCCTCGAGTGGCTCGACAACCTCGAGCTGGGCGGCAGGCGCGTGCTCGATTTCGGCTGCGGCTCCGGCGTGCTGGCGCTCGCGGCGCTCAGGCTCGGGGCACAGCGGGCGGTCGCGGTCGACATCGACCCGCAGGCCCTGGCTGCGACGCAGGAGAACGCCGCACGCAACGGACTCGGCGATGCGATCCACGTCCTGCACGCCGACGCGCTGCCGGAAGGCTGTTGGGACGTGGTGCTGGCCAACATCCTCGCCGGGCCGCTCGTCCGGCTCGCACCCCGCATTGCGGCTGCGACCTGCGAAGGCGGCAGGCTGCTGCTCGCGGGCCTGCTCGACGAGCAGGCACCGGACGTGGCGGCTGCCTACCGACCGTGGTTTCATATGCAGGCATTCGCCGCCCGCGACGGCTGGACGGCGCTCACCGGCCGGAAGAGCACGGAGTAAGACGCGTGTATACCCAGTGTCCGGACTGCGGCACCGTGTTCCGAGTGATGGCGGAGTCGCTGCGCGCCGCCCGGGGCCAGGTGCGCTGCGGCATCTGCTCGGTCGCCTTCAATGCGCTGGATTCCCTGCGCGAACAGCCGGCCGCCGAGTTGAACGGGCCGATTGGCGGAGATGACACGATCACCGTGGAGGAGTTGCCGGGCACCGAGTTCATCGAGTTATCGGACGGCGAGGCGGCCGAGGCGACGGAGCCGCCGCCCGTGCCGTTCATCCGGCTCGGCGACCGCACGGACGCCGCGCCCGGCGCCCGGGGCTCGCCTCCGGAAGGCGGCTCGGCCCGTGAGACCGCCGGCCTTGATGCCGGGGACGAGGCGGGCTCGGCGGTCGACGACGACACTGCGCTCGAGTTCCGCGGCACGGTCGAGGATCTGGAACGACTGTTCGTTTCGATCGACTCGCCGACGACGGCTCCGGTCCCTTCGTCTCTGGAGCTCGAGGATCGCGGTGGCGGGCAGGTGGTGGACTTCCGACGCGCCATGGAGCGAATCGCCTCTTCGGACTTGTCCGGCATCGAGGTCGCCGAGGGCGAAGGCGAGTGGCCCGGCGACCGTGCGGAGCTGGACGGGAACGAGGACGAGATCGCAGCACCGAACCCGGCCCAGATCGCCGCGGTACTGGCGATTCGCCGACCGCCGCAGGAGCCGTCGGCCGGCTCGCCGGCGCCGAAGACCGGGGAGTTGCCGACGTCCGTCGAGGAGCGCGAACTCGACGAGCTCGATCGCACCGACGAGTTCCCGATTCTCGTCCTCGACGAGCAGGACGAACTCAAGGTGCTGTTCGACGAGGACGGCCGCCGCGATGCAGCCCTCGGCGACGAGTCAGACCAGGCGTCACAGAGAGACGGCGTGCCCGGCGATTCACGGGCGTCGCCCCCCCGGGATCAAGCCGCCGCCGGGCAGGAAGAGGAAACGCTCCAGGCCTTCGACGGGCCGGGCATCCCGATTCCGGAGGAACTGAGGCGCGACACCGCATTGGCAGCCGACGAGATCTTCGCCGCGCGCCTCGCGCCGGAGACCGATGAGGGACCGCCGCGCTGGCCCTGGATCCTGGCCTTGGCGGCATTGGTGCTCCTGGCGGGTGCTCAGGCCGTGCATCACTGGCGAGAGGATCTGGTGCGCGAGCCGCTGGTGGGTCCCTGGCTCATGCGGGCCTATGCCCTGCTAGGCCTGCCGTTGGCGCCTCCGGCCGATCTCCGCGCGTTCGAGCTGAGGCAGCTCGGTGCAGCGAGTGATGCGAGCCGGTCCGGGCGCCTCAAGCTGCGTGCCAGCATCGTCAACGGTGCGGCGTTCGCCCAGCCCTTCCCGCTGCTTCGCCTGTCGCTGCAGGACCGGTTCGGCACGACGATCGGAACGCGGGATCTCGAGCCCGCGGAATACCTGCCGGGCGGCGAGGTGCCAGCATCCGGCCTCATGGCGGCCGGCCAGCGCGCGGATGCCGAGCTGGTGTTCGTCGACCCGGGTCGCGACGCGGTCGGATTCGAGCTCGACGTCTGCCTGCGCGAAGGTGGTGCCGTCAGATGCAGCGCCGACCCCCCGACGGAACGACCGTGAGGATTGGCCCGTTCACGCTCGAGGCGCCGCTCGCGCTGGCGCCGATGGCAGGCGTCACCGATCCGCCGTTCCGGCGGCTGTGCCGAACCATGGGCGCGGGCATCGCCGCCGCCGAAATGCTCACCTCCGACGTCCGGCTGTGGAGCTCGGACAAGTCCCGGCACCGGCTGCCGCACGCGTCGGAACCCGAGCCGCGCGTCGTGCAGATCGCCGGCGGCGAGCCGCAGATGCTCGCCGAAGCTGCCCGTATCAACGAGCAGCTCGGCGCGCAGGTCATCGACGTCAACATGGGCTGCCCGGCCAAGAAGGTCTGCCGTCGTGCGGCCGGATCCGCCCTGCTGCGGGACGAGGCCCTCGTTCGCCGCATCCTCGAGGCGGTCGTCCGCGCGGTTGGCGTCCCCGTGACGCTCAAGATGCGCACGGGCTGGGACGCGTCCTCGCGCAACGCCGTCGCCGTTGCCCGGATGGCCGAGGACATCGGCGTCGCCGCACTGGCCGTGCACGGCCGCACGCGGGCGGACATGTTTCGCGGCGAGGCCGAGTACGACACCATCCGCGAGGTGGTCGACCGAGTGCGCATCCCGGTCTTCGCCAACGGCGACATCGACTCGCCGCAGGCGGCCATGTCAGTGCTCCGCAGGACCGGTGCCGCAGGCGTGATGATCGGCCGGGCCGCACAGGGACGGCCATGGATGTTCAGGCAAGTCAAGACGTATCTCACGACGGGTGTTGCGGTCGAACCGCCTTCAATCCCGGAACTGCGTGATATCATCGTCGGGCACCTGGAAGCGATCCATGCGTGCTACGGCGAGGACGTCGGGGTCCGTGTCGCCAGGAAGCACATAGGCTGGTACCTGCAGGGAATGACTCCCTCGCGGCGCCCGCCGCTGGATCTCCTGACCGCGACGAGCGCGGCACAGCAACTGGATCTGCTGGAGGGCTTCCTGGCGCAGGCTGTCGGGAGCATGTGCGAGGCGGCCTGAGACGAACGACACGCGAAAAGCGGCAGGCGGGGATTTGCAGGATGATCTCGAGTAACAAGGCTCAACGGGCCCGCGCGGGCGCCGTTTCCCGTGGCGCACGGCCGGTGCTGTTGCGCAGCCAGACCGAGGAGGCGCTCGGCGCCTACTTCAACACGCTCAACGGCCACAAGCCCGGACGGCTCTACGAGCTGGTGATGCGGGAAGTGGAGATGCCGCTGTTCAAGTCCGTCATGGACTACGCGGAAGGGAACCAGAGCCGCGCCGCGAGCATCCTCGGCATCAACCGCGGGACGCTGCGCAAGAAGCTGCGGGAGTACGGCCTTTCCGGTTAGCCGGCAAGGTACCGGCCTTTCGAGGAAGATACCGATGAGCACGGCCTGGCCGGTCGTCCGGATCCGTCGAGCGCTGATCAGCGTCTCCGACAAGGCAGGCGTGGTCGAACTCGCCCATGCGCTCGTCGAACGGGGCGTGGCTGTCCTCTCGACGGGCGGCACCGCGGGGCTGTTGCGCCAGGCCGGGATCGAAGTCACCGACGTGTCGCGGTACACGGGCTTCCCCGAGATCATGGACGGGCGCGTCAAGACGCTGCACCCCCGCGTGCACGGCGCGCTCCTCGGCCGGCGCGGCATCGATGACCAGGTGATGGCCGACCACGGCATCGAGCCGATCGACCTCCTCGTCGTCAACCTCTACCCGTTCGCGCAGACGGTCGACCGGCCCGGCTGCACCTACGAGGAAGCCGTCGAGAACATCGACATCGGCGGCCCGGCCATGCTGCGCGCCGCGGCCAAGAACCACGCGCACGTCGCCGTCGTGGTCGACCCGGCCGACTACGCGCCGCTGCTCGAGGAACTGGTGACCATCGAGGGGCTCGGATTCGAGACCCGGCAGCGGCTCGCCGCCAAGGCTTTCGCGCACACGGCCGGATACGACACGCGTGTGGCGGGCTACGTGGCTGCACAGTGCAGCCCCGGACCCGGCGGCCCCGCAGAGAAAGGGTTGCCCGGGGAGGATTCCTATCCTGATACGCTCCTGCTTCGCTTCCGCAAGAAGCTCGCGCTGCGCTACGGAGAGAACCCCCACCAGACGGCCGCTTTCTACGTCGACCCCGAGGCCGGAGGTGCCAGCATCGCCTCGGCTGCGCAGCTGCAGGGCAAGGAACTCTCCTACAACAACATCGCGGACGCCGACACCGCGCTGGCCTGCGTCCGGCAGTTCGAGCAGCCGGCCTGCGTCATAGTCAAGCACGCCAATCCCTGCGGCGTGGCCGTCGGTGGCGACCCGCTCGAAGCGTACGAGCGGGCGTTCCGCACGGACCCGACGTCCGCCTTCGGCGGGATCATCGCCTTCAACCGGCCGCTCGACGGCCCGACGGCCGCGGCAATCGTCGACCGCCAGTTCGTCGAGGTGATCGTCGCTCCCGCCGTCGAGCCCGCCGCCCGTGATGCGCTCGAAGCGAAACGCAACGTCCGGGTTCTCGAGACCGGCGACCTCGTGGCCCCGACCAGCGGAAGGCGCGAGGTCAGGAGCGTCGCCGGCGGACTACTGGTGCAGTCGCGGGACGACGGCGTTGTCGCACCCGCCGCGCTCGAGGTGGTGACCCGCCGGACAGCCACCGCGTCCGAATTGCGCGACCTGATGTTCGCCTGGCGCGTCTGCAAGTACGTCAAGTCCAACGCCATCGTCTATGCGCGCGATGGCATGACGCTGGGGATCGGCGCAGGCCAGATGAGCCGCGTGGTATCGAGCCGGATTGCCGCCATGAAGGCGCGTGAGGAGGGACTGGACGTCGAGGGTGCCGTCATGGCGTCCGACGCGTTCTTCCCGTTCCGCGACGGCCTGGACGTGGCTGCCGGCTTCGGGATCCGTGCCGTCATCCAGCCGGGAGGCTCGGTGCGGGATGCGGAGGTCGTGGCCGCGGCGGACGAGCACGGCATGGCGATGGTCCTGACACGCATGCGGCACTTCCGGCATTGAGACAGGCGGCGTGAAGGTACTGATCATCGGCGGCGGCGGGCGCGAACACGCGCTGGCCTGGAAGGCGGCCCAGTCGCCGGCGGTGACGCAGGTGCTGGTAGCGCCGGGCAATGCCGGCACGGCCACCGAGCCGAAGTGCCGCAACGTGCCGGTCCCCGCCGAGGACGTCGACGGGCTGGTCCGGTTCGCGCGCGAGGAAGCCGTCGACCTGACCATCGTCGGGCCCGAGGCGCCGCTCGTCGCAGGCGTCGTGGATGCCTTCGAGGCGGCCGGCCTTCGCTGCTTCGGGCCGCGCCGCGCTGCAGCCCGGCTCGAGGGCAGCAAGGCCTTCACGAAGGAATTCCTGACGCGGCACGGCATTCCCACGGCAGGCTATGCACGGTTTACGCGCGGGAACTTCGATCCGTCGTGGGTGCGCGCCCAGCGCGTGCCGGTGGTCGTCAAGGCCGACGGCCTTGCAGCCGGCAAAGGCGTCGTGATCGCAGACGATCACGACGCGGCCGTGGCGACGGCCGAACGCATGTTCTCGGGCGCCTTCGGCCCGGCCGGCGAGACCGTCGTCGTGGAGGAATTCCTGGAAGGCGAGGAGGCGAGCTTCATCGTCATGGTCGACGGCGAACACGTGCTGCCGCTGGCTACCTCGCAGGACCACAAGCGGCTGCTCGACGGCGACGCCGGACCCAACACCGGCGGCATGGGAGCGTATTCCCCCGCGCCCGTCGTGACGCCCGCAATGCATCGGCGCATCATGGACGAAGTGATCTGGCCGACGGTTCGCGGCCTGGCCGCCGAGGGGATGCCGTACACGGGGTTCCTCTATGCCGGGCTGATGATCGCCCCCGACGGGACTCCCAAGGTGCTGGAGTTCAACTGTCGTTTCGGCGACCCCGAGACCCAGCCGATCATGGCGCGGCTGCGCTCGGACTTGGTCGAACTGTGCGACGCCGCGCTGGACGGACGGCTGGACGAGGTCCAGGCCGAGTGGGATCCGCGGGCGGCGGTTGGCGTCGTGCTCGCCGCCGGCGGGTATCCGGAATCCGCGCGCAAGGGCGACCCGATCGCCGGCCTCGACGCGGCCGCGAACCTGCCCGGGAAGATCTTCCACGCAGGCACGAGGCTCGCGAACGGGCGCGTCGTGACGAGCGGCGGCCGCGTGCTCTGCGCAGTGGGTCTCGGCGAGACCGTGGCCGCGGCGCAGCAGCGGGCGTACGCGCTGGCGCGCAGCGTCTGCTGGGAAGGGATCCAGTACCGCCGAGACATCGGCTGGCGGGCCGTCGCGCGTGAGCGGAGCCAAAGCTGAGACGCCCGGCCCGGCGGATCAGGCCTCGCGCTTGAACCGGGCGAAGCCCGAGAAGTGCGTGGGCCGCAGAGTCGCCGCCGGACGGACACACATCCT
>Ga0209536_100002641_pt1 | contig 29207 bp, 22 predicted proteins | sample DeeMarSeWOR28_12_FD_187461 | JGI IMG/M metagenome (GOLD analysis project Ga0209536, IMG submission 187461) | Marine sediment microbial communities from White Oak River estuary, North Carolina - WOR-2-8_12 (SPAdes) (version 2) | ecosystem: Environmental > Aquatic > Marine > Intertidal zone >...
GCATGGGTCTCATCCAGAAAATACTTGGCGGTAATACCTGCAAGATACCTAGGGTTAGGACCTGTCATACCGTACATCGCTCCCACTCCAAATGGTCCTCTTTCTGCCAGCGTGCTCTGTGCTCGTGAAGTTCCAGACATTAAAGCGAATGTCACCACGATAGTAACAAAAAGTCTGGTCATGGACCCTCTCCTTTCTTTTCTTATCATCAAACATAACGCGTAAGTCTCAAATTAACTCGTCATCATCTCCCATTATGGGCTTCAGAAAGTCTTCCAGACGACTCAATTGAGTCACTATTTGCTTCTCTCTCACCTCCTCTCCTTCAAAAAAATGAGTTTCTACTAACAGACAAATTCAGAACGTAAAGATTGTCTCTAGTGGGAGAACAAATTAAGGTTTCGATAAGTTTTCTCGACAGTAACAGTGAGAAGCTTACCAAAAGATTACCAAAAGATTAAGATTTGGTAAGGATTGCTCTGGAGGAGAGTGTCTCAGATGGAATACTGGTTGCCAGATTGGTGGTCAGAGAAAATACATGGTTCAGTCTGTCAGCCTGTGGTACAGTCTGTGCTCGGACCTAGCTATAATTTTGAAATATCGAGAATTACTTCCCAGAAATAGCCTTTTTGAGAACTTAAAAGGCCATTTTTAACCCCATAATTGTCTGTCTAAAAACTTCCCCCTCCTTATTTTGGAGAACAATTGCATCTTCCCACTGGAAACTTGCTCGAGACATCCCGTACACAAAATGGGTAATTTTACCCAAAAGTGGTTTGACCACAAATGGGTAAAAATGACTACCTGGAAAGTAGGGTTGTAGACTGCAAAAATAAAGGTGACTCTTTGAGACAAAAACCCCGGAGATTTTTCCCGGGGCTTTCCTTGCCTTGGGTGGCAGAAGTGCATGGGAATCGAACCCACCTGAGACAGCGCTCACTGCCCCACACCGGATCTGAAGTCCGATCAAATCCTTTTCAGAAAGTCAATGATTTCAGGTATTGTACCGATTTCATTCGCTTTCTCTTAATCTTAAAAGTTGGCTTTTGTTGGGACATGTTAGGAAAAACGAGACATGGTGGGCACGGAAAGGGCACACTTGAGGGAGGCCAAGAGGATGACCGCTCTCCAGTATGCGTTCAAGGCGGGAGTTATTCTCACAAACTCAGACATATGTCCCAGCGACCTGCTCAGGGATTACGGAATGGCGTAAAAAGGAGACTCAGTGGAAGTTATGTTTGCATAAAAACGCAGAGAGTGTCAACGAACTCTCTGCATCGGTGGTAAAACTACAGGGGAGTTTGTGCTTGACCCGATCACATTTCCCCGGGAAACTCAGACCGCTTAGATTTGACACTCTAATAAGGAGATACGGCATGGCCTCAGAAGATACTATCCTCCAAAATGATTTTGATCCCGGCTGCGCTTTCTGCAGGGCTTTTGAAGAGTCTAGAGTCGTTGAAAGCTTAGGCTCGGTTGTGGCTATAAAAGATAAGTATCCTGTCAGCGAGGGACACTTCCTTATAGTACCCAAAAGACATACCCTAGACTATTTCACTATGACAGAATGGGAAAGAAGGGACACCGAAAAGCTCCTTATAAAGCTTCGCAACCAGATCGCAAGCAAGGATAAGGCAGTCACTGGATTCAATATTGGCGTGAATTGCTGAGAATCGGCTGGTCAGACCGTTTGGCACGCCCACACCCATCTAATCCTTAGAAGGGATGGCGATACGCCCAATCCAAGGGGTGGGGTGAGGGGTGTGATTCATGATGAGATGGATTATGGTGAGTGAGTCAGGGTAGGCCCGTCAGAGAAATTAGACTGTCCTGCCGTGACAAATAGTGAGTCTAGGCGAAAGTTGGCAATTTCTTATCCTGGTTAAACACGTTATGTGGTGGCTTGTTCTAAATAGCAAAAGTGTGGATTAAAGCATTTAATTAATCGAGGTAAACCCCCGGCTTTGCCGGGGAGACTCCCAGAGTTTGACATTTGCGGGAATATGAGAAAGCCTCCCACCTGTGAACCGCTCAATGCTCACGGAGAAGGAGGCTTTCAATGAAAGACATTCAGAGTTTAAGTCACACAACATGGGATTGCAAGTATCATCTGGTTTGGGTTTCGAAATGGCGCAGAAAAGTACTGTCCGGGCAGTTGAGAAAGTATCTCGGTGACGTTTTCAAAGAACTTGCTCTCCACAGAGAAGCAAAAGTGTTAGAAGGCCATCTCATGGGAGATCACGTTCACATGCTGGTTTCGATTCCGCCCAAGTATGCAGTGTCCCAGGTCATTGGTTACATCAAGGGCAAGAGCGCTATTCACATTGCAAGGACGTATGCTGGCCACAGACGCAACTTCGTTGGCCAAAGTTTCTGGGCCAGGGGTTACTACGTATCCACGGCAGGTCGAGATGAGGAGACCATAGGCACATACATCAAGAAGCAAGGAGAAATGGACAAAAGGATCGACCAACAAAGCCTGTTCTAGGGGTAGCCGCCTTTACGCGGCTCATGGTTTTAATAACGCTTTGAGCGGTTTACAAATCAAGCCTCCGGCTTTGCCGGAGGTCATTGACTGCTGGAATGAGAGCAGTACCGCCGAGTGGTCCAACATTGGTGATGGTGAAAGTGCCGCCCTGGAGTTCAGCAACTTTGATGGTCCCTTCCCTGGTCCGCTTGGCCAGATCCTCGATGCTCGCCGAGATCTCCATAATAGACTTGCGGTCAGTGTTATGGATGACGGGAACCAAAAGCCCTTTACCAGTATCAACCGCAATGCCGATGTTATAGTAGTCTTTGTAGATGATCTCCTCTTTGAAAGGATCGAGGGTGACATTAAAAGCGGGAGTGGCCTTGAGTCCTGCAGTTACCGCCTTGATAACGAACGCAAGCAGAGTGAGATGACCACCGGGCTGTCCCATACGACGCTCTTTCTCTCGCAGGCGGAACGCTTCCATAAGAGTAACATCGGCCTCGTCCATGTGCGCCACGTGAGGAACCAGGGTCATGGATGTAACCATCCTGTGAGCTACTTTCCGCCGGATAGACCGAAGCGGTTGTTTTTCAACAGGACCCCACTGTTCAAAGTCAGGAAGAGGTTCGAGATCGAGGAAAGGGATAGTTGCGCGGGCCTGGGCAGCATACTCAGCCTCGGCAAGCCGTTCTTCTACAGCCGTCTCGTCAGGGACCTCAATCTTTGCTGCAATCGGTTCCTCCGAAGGAGCTGCAGCAGATTTTTTCGCAAAGAGTTTCACTTCTTCAGGAGTAATGCGGCCGCCAGGTCCGGAGGGAGTAACTAATTTTAACTCCACACCTAGTTCACGCGCTAGTCTTCTGGTAGCGGGTGCCGCGGGTGGAGAACCCGTTATCGGAACAGGGATTTCAATTCTTGGAGGGGCTTCCGGTTTAGGGGAGGCCCCAGGTGCGGCCCCAGTCTCTTCAATCACCGCGATAACCGCCCCAACCAGCACAGTGCCTCCTAGCTCGCCACCCAATTGCACCACTTTTCCACTGACAGGCGAGGGGATGGTCACGGCGGCTTTGTCAGTTTCCACGTCAACGAGGGGATCGTCTTCTTTGATCACGTCTCCGACCTGGACGTACCATTTTACAATCTCCCCTTCGTGGATACCCTCGCCGAGATCTGGCAGTTTGAATACAAACACAGTTACCTCCCTGCGGGGTGCGGCCGAACACCGACCGGCAAATCCAGAACAATCGTTCACCTCAATCAGGCAGTCTAACATTCGAAATCCGACGCCAAACTTCAGTACACTTTACGACCGCAGATTCCCCATCGAAAGGCGAATTTTCTATTCCAATTCATGCCTAATCCGGGCGATTGCATCTGGAGTTGGTTTGGGAAGCCCAGCAATCTTCCAAGCCTTGATGGGATCGATGAACTGCTCGTAGAGGCATTCCTTCTCCTGATGGACGTTCTTGCAGACGTGGCGAACGATAGGGAATGATTCGAATCGGTTATAGTAGTCTCGCATAAACTTGAGGATTTCTATCCTCTCGTCTGTAAGATCGCACTCATCCACGTCCTCTACTGTTTGCGTCAAAGCGCAGGCAACCTTCTCATCCCATTCTTCCTCATTAAGCAGGTATCCTTCGTCGTCAACGTTGATTGTGATGTCATCATATTTTATAGTAGGCATAATCCACCTCCTGTAGTTCTAGCAAAAAAGTATAGTTCAAATAGCCTTGAGGTCATTTTCCAAACGTTCTAAGACCAACATATCGTATGTTGTCAAATACGAAATCCAAAATTCTTTCAGAAATCCAACGTTTCTTCGATACCGCGCGCGATGCGCTCCACATCCGGGATGAACATCAACTCCCGGCCGAAATATGGTGTAACCACATCGTAGTGAGTCACCCGTTTAACCGGGGCCTCAAGAGAAAGCAGCGCCTTGTCGTTTATCCTGGCGATGATCTCGGAGGCGACCCCAAAGGATTTGGGCGCCTCTTGGACCACTAGGCAGCGGCCGGTTTTTTCTACTGAGCTGACGATGGTATTTCCATCCATGGGCGAAATGGTGAGCAGGTCAATCAATTCAATGCTGACACCTCGTCTTTCCTGGATCTCGGCAACCGCTTGCAAGGTAGACCGCATCATGGCACCCCGGGCGACGACGGTCAGATCGCTACCCTGTTGTACAACCTGTGCCTTGCCAATTGCAAGGACTTCATCTTCCTCGGGAACCTCTTCGCGGAAGGCGCGGTAAGATCGCTTTGGTTCCATGAAAACAACTGGATCCCGGTCCCGGATAGAGGCTGTGAGCAAAGCCCGTGCATTGCGAGGTGTTGATGGAATAACCACCTTCACCCCCGGGAAATGTGCGAAGGTTGCTTCGCGGCTTTCTGAGTGGTGCTCCAGAGCTCTCACAGCCCCCCCATAGGGCATGCGCACCACCGGTGGCACACTCCACAGCCCGTGAGTGCGGGAACGGTATCTCGAGGCGTGGCCCTCGAGTTGTGCCAGCATAAAGTAAGCAAACCCTGAAAACTGCATCTCCGCTAATGGTTTTAAGCCTGCCATGGCCATGCCGATGGCACTCCCAAATATGGTCGACTCAGCCAGGGGCGTGGCAATAACTCGCTCCTCACCGAATTTGTCATAAAGGCCATCTGTAACTCTAAAAACGCCTCCGTCAACCCCCACATCCTCACCCAGAACAATGACGCTGTTGTCTCTTGTCATCTCCTGCTCCAGGGCAAGATTTAAGGCCTGAACCATATTCATTTTAACCATTGGCTGCCCCCCTCTTTTCAAGCTCAACGAGGTTGGCAAGAAAATCGGCCCGTTGTTCTTCGATCCCCTGGTGATTGGTCCCGAATACATGATCAAAAGGAGCATCCGGTTTGAACTCAGTTTTTTGCTCAAGCTCCTTCACTGCGGTCTCAATTTCCTTTTTGATCTCATCATCCATCTCGGCCTGGAGCAGCTCGTTCCAGATCTTTTTCCTCTCCAGATAGTGTTTGAAGCGAGGGATAGGATCGCGCTGCCACCACTCCTGGACTTCCTCTTCGGACCGATACTTCTTGGGATCGTCAGCGGTGGTATGCATCAATAGCCTGTAGGTGATCGCTTCGATAAGAGTGGGGCCCTCACCCGCATAGGCACGATCCAGAGCTTCTCTGGTTGCTTTATACGTGGCCAGGGCGTCGTTGCCGTCCACCTGTATGCCTGGCATGTCATAGGCAATGGCCTTCTGGGCCAGCGTTTTGGTATGGTTCTGTTTATTGCGAGGCACGGATATGGCCCACTGGTTGTTTTGACAGATGAAAACCACAGGAACCCGCCACAATGAGGCGAAGTTCAGAGCCTCATGGAAGTCTCCCTGCGAGGTGCCACCATCGCCGAAGAATGCCACCACAGCAGAGTCTTTCTCCCGACGGTACTTCATAGCGTAAGCTATGCCCACAGCATGTGGAATCTGCGTGCTCACAGGGATGGCGACTGGCAACGTCCGCGAGGAAGACGCTAGGAGATTCCCCTCTTCGTAGCCGTTGTAGTAAAGAAAGGTTTGAAGTATTGTTTCGCCTCGCATAAGCCGCCCAGGCGTTTCTCGAAAAGAACAGACAAACCAGTCCTTGAGGGTCATGGCCAGGGTTGGACCGCACACGGCGGCCTCCTGTCCGGTGCAAGGGGCAAAAGTTCCCATCCTCCCTTGGCGCTGCAAGTTGAGCATCCGCTGATCAACTTCTCTGGCCAGAACCATGGACCGATAAACTCTTATCAGTTGCTTCTCGCTAAGCTCGGGCTCCAACTCCTCGTCCAAGTTTCCATGTTCATCTAATACCTGGAGATAAGAGATGCTATAGTTTCCAATTTCGTGCAGTGGCATCTGTCGTCCTCTCAAATCGCGTCTTGGCCAGCCAAAATCGTTCGGCTCTGATTGCACGTCCCAGTTTCGTGGTCTCGCGACAGCAATTCATGAAATATCCGCTCTAGCCAGCCGGGAAGAATACAGGAGCGACTTAATCCCAGTAATCCTGTCGGTCATTAGCATTATTTCTTACTAAAATAAGATTTAGTTACAAGGCGTCAAGCCCGAGGGATTGCGGATGGCGGATTTGAGATTTAGAGATTTAAGGATCTGAGGATGGGATGTTCTATAGGTCTTTTGCATGAGTGGTGAACTCACATCACACTTTCCACATCTCATATCCGAAGCATTCAACTTGTTGAGATCCCTGGCTGTGCCAGCCAATATGGATGAATCAGATCTTCATAGATGCTCAGGGCAGCCTCAGCACCCTGGCCAACTGCGGTCACGATCTGTTTGTAGCCTCCCTCCACGTCTCCGGCGGAATAGATACCAGGTATGTTTGTGCGGTGCTGCTCATCACGCTTGATAAATCCATCCGGTGTAAGTTCCACACCAAGTTTCTGCGCCAGCCCCACGGCAGGAAGGTAGCCGATGGCGATAAAGACCCCGTCTATAAATAAGGTTCTGCTTTCCTGAGTGACATTATCGTAGAGAAGAACCTCTCGGACTTTTTCCTCTCCCCGTATCTCTGTTACTTCAGTGTTCCAGAGGACAGGAATGTTGGCGGAGAACAGATACTTGCTCAGATGTTCCTGAGCGCGCAAGGTGTCTCGACGGTGCACCAGGGTGACGTCCGCTCCAACATTGTGGAGATAGAGTGCCTCGGTGACGGCGCTGTTGCCGCCTCCCACCATGATTACCTTTTTCCCTTTAAATAGAGGTCCGTCACAAGTACTGCAATAGGTGACTCCTCGGCCGGAGAACCGGGATTCTCCAGGAACTCCGAGGAGTTTGTGAGTTGCCCCGGTGGCCAGAAGAACAGCCTTGGTCTTGAATCGTCTCCTGCTGGTAAGCACGGTGATCCCTTCTCCAGTTTGAATGTCCACCACCTCTTCTCCCTGGAAGATCGTTACATATTCCAAAGCATGGCTTACGAGCAAATCGACCAGGGCCTTGCCGCCCACCTGAGTGAAACCGGGGTAGTTTTCCACCAGGGGGGTTGTTGCCACCTGACCCCCGAGAGTATCGCGTTCCACCACCGCTGTGTTGAGCCCACTGCGAACCGCATAGATACCCGCCGTGAGCCCGGCTGGTCCTCCTCCCACAATGACCAGATCATTTTCAACCAGCTCCGCATCGATATCCGGAATAAATACGGTCTGCTCCTCCATCTTTTGCAAAGAGAGTATGAAGAGCTCTTCTGGCTGAGCTCCCTGGGCAATCAAAGTCTCATTGGCAAAAGTTTGCGGAACACTGTGGGCAGAATAAAGGTCGGCCAGGTTGGGGTTGGCCTGGATATCGACGATCTCCAAAGAAATCAGTTCGGGTTTGGCGATGGCTGCTTTGAGAGCGCTGACCGCCTGCTGGGGGCAGTATGGGCAGGTGGGGCTGGAAAATACTCTCACCACCCGTGGGGAATTGATCTTCTCTATCATCTTGAGCGACTGTTCGCTAAGATTGCTACGCCGAAGTCCGATGAGGACTACTGCTTCAAGGAGGGTCCGGCCTTCTTCACCCATAGGAGCCCCGAGAAAACGGATAGAATAATGCTCGGGATCAAAGAGAATGGTGGGAGAGATATCAACCTGCCACTTCTTGGCAAGGTCATGGTTGAAGTCCATTTCGTAAAGTTCAATGTTCCTTCCCAGTCCAGCAAAGGCGCGAACAATCTCTTGAGCGGCCTGATTATAGATGTCGTTTTGGCCCTCTTGCGTAAAGAGATAAAGAGGGACGGGATGTGGTAATTGATCCAATACGGATCTCAGTTGGTGCTGAACCTCAGGGGGAATGGGACTCTGCGAGTGAGAATAAGGATTTCCTGAATTCGTCATGTCGCTTTCCTATTTGAAAAAAGTTGCTGCTCTTTTGCCAGTTTCCGGTGCTCGGTAAGGGCAAACAACTATAATATAAGACAATTTTACATAATGGCAACTTAGCAAACTCCCGTGAGCAGTGTCAAGACAGGGGAGTCCCGAAAACTGTTGTTTTGCTCGTTCTCTCCGTGATATAAAAACTTTCCCCCTATCAACGGAAGAGCAGAAAGAGACACGAAGGAAAACGTGAAGACAAATTTTTTCAAGGTAAAAACCCGCGAACAGGTGTGGGGTGAGTTCCAACGATTCCCTCTCCTCGATACTGAAGAGGTTCCTCTGGCTCAGGCTTTGAACCGAGTGCTGGCGGAACCCATTGTCAGCAAGGAAGACCTACCACCCTTCATCCGCTCTACTGTTGACGGCTACGCGGTCAGAGCTCAGGATACCTTCGGCGCCTCAGAGAGTTTGCCTTCCCTCCTAGAGATTGTGGGTGAGGTAGGCATGGGAGAGATCCCGGCACTTGAGCTGAGCAAGGGCAAGGCGGCCAGGATTCCCACCGGAGGCATGCTTCCTGCGGATGCGGACAGTGTGGTCATGGTGGAATACACCGAAGAGCTGGACCAGAAGAGTGTGGCTATCAGCCGGAGTGTTGCCCCGCTGGAAAACGTGATCCGACCCGGTGATGACTTTAGTGCCGGTCAGGTGGCATTGCAGGCAGGGAGGCGACTCAGGCCGCAGGAAATTGGTCTGCTGGCCGGGCTGGGTCAAGAAAAGATAACAGTAAGGCGGCAACCGAAAGCGGCAATCATCAGCACCGGCGACGAGATCGTCCCTGTTGAACAAGACCCCCGGCCAGGAGAACTGCGAGACATCAACTCCCACAGTCTGGCAGCCATGGCAAGAGAGTGTGGAGGAGTGCCACTTCTGTTAGGCTTAGCTCCCGATCAGTTCTCAGAGCTGCGGACCAAATGTCGACAGGCACTGGAGAGTGCAGATATCTGCCTTATCTCGGGCGGATCTTCGGTGGGCAGCCGCGATTTAACGCTGGACGTCTTAACCTCATTCAACCACAGTGAGGTTCTGGTCCATGGAGTGGCGATAAGCCCCGGCAAGCCCACTATCCTGGTAAAAACAGGTGAAAAAGGCTTTTGGGGTCTTCCCGGCCATGTGGCTTCGGCAATGGTGGTTTTCCAGGTCCTGGTGCGTCCCTTCATGTCTTACCTTAGCGGGACTGATTTATCCCTAGGGGAAGGGAGGCCGATCCAGGCCCAACTGAGTCGAAACGTGGCCTCAAAACAAGGAAGGGAAGACTTTGTCCGGGTGAGGCTGCGGCAAGAAGACAGCGGTCTCACAGCTGACCCCATTTTTGGCGAGTCCGCTTTGATTTCCACCTTGGTGCACGCTGATGGCCTTATTTGTATCCATCGACATGCCGAAGGACTTTATGCGGGAGAGACAGTTGAGGTGATAAGGATTTAGGATTGCAGATTTGGGAATGCAGATTTGAGTTCTCACATCCCACATTCTAGACATTTTAGGCACTTCAGTTCACTTTAGGCATTTGTTATGTCTCGCCGAATCTATTTAAAAATGAAGTCTCTGGAAGAGGCGCGAGAGATCTTCCTGGGATATTGGAATGTGGATGGCATGCTTTCGGGGGAGAGTGTGCCAAGTATCGACTCTGTCGGTCGGGTGACTGCGGCCCCCGTTTTTGCACGCTTTTCAGCCCCAAGTTTTCATTCGGCGGCTATGGATGGCATTTCGGTCCAAGCTAAACATACTTTTGGCGCCACCCAAGAAAGTCCAATGCAGCTGGAACTGGGAACTGATGCAAACTGGATTAATACAGGCCAGCCCATGCCTGCTGACGCCGATGCAGTCATTATGGTGGAGAATATCCACCAGATTGATGAGCACAAGGTGGAGATCCAGGCTGCTGCCTATCCCTGGCAACACGTGCGCAAGGTTGGCGAAGACATTGTGGCCACAGAACTCCTGCTGCCTCAAAACCACCTAATTACTGCTTATGACTTAGGTGCCCTTTTGGCAGCGGGCGTTCTCGAATTGAAGGTGAAGCGGCAGCCCCAAGTGCTGATCATCCCCACCGGCAACGAACTGGTGGAGGCCGAAGATACAAGACAGATGGAGGCAGTACCTCCTGGAGAGATTGTAGAATTCAACTCCTGGGTGCTGGTGAATCTGGTCCACCAATGGGGTGGAAAATGTGATCGTCACCCTATAATACCAGACGATCCTGATCGGTTGCGCCGGGTGCTGTTGGAGGCGGTTGCCGGTAAATATGACGTGGTCATTATCAACGCCGGGTCGTCTGCCGGCTCTGAAGACCATACTGCTAACCTGATAGCTGAGTTGGGAGAAGTGCTCGTACACGGGGTGGCAATAATGCCGGGCAAACCAACGGTTCTGGGGGAGATCCAGGGAAAACCGGTGGTGGGCAATCCGGGCTATCCGGTTTCCGCGGTCATCAGCATGGAGCAATTCGTGCGCCCACTCCTCCACAGGATGCAAGGGTTGGAGGAGCCTGAACCTGAGCAGGTAGAAGCTTATCCATCTCAGAAGATCCCTTCCAAGCTGGGTGTAGAGGAGTTTCTGCGAGTGAATTTGGGTAGGGTGGGTGAACACCTCGTGGCCACTCCATTGCCGAGGGGAGCAGGCTCTATCACCTCTCTAACTCAGGCGAACGGTTTCTTGAGAATTCCGGACACGGTGGAGGGTGTCACAGACTCAGAATCACACCCTGTCACTTTACTGACGAGCAGGCAAGGCATTGAGCGTACCCTGGTAGTGGTGGGCAGCCACGACATGACCCTGGATCTCATTGCCAACCTGCTGAAAAAGCATGAGCCAAAAATTAACCTGGCTTCGAGCAATGTTGGCAGCCTGGGTGGTCTCCTGGCTCTGAGGAAAGGCAATGCGCATCTGGCCGGCGCCCACTTACTAGACACTGAAACCGGTGAGTACAATATCTCATATATCGATCGTTACCTGCCGGGCATCGAGGTATACCTGGTGACTCTGGTTCACCGGGAACAGGGATTGATAGTTGCTCCCGGCAATCCAAAGTCCATCAACGGTTTGGAAGATCTGTGCCGGGATGGGATTAGTTTCGTGAATCGGCAGTCAGGCTCTGGCACAAGGATTCTTCTGGATTGGCAACTTGGACAACTGGGCATTGATCCTGCTACCATTAACGGTTATCAACGGGAAGAGTACACCCACATGGCTGTGGCAGTGGATGTGTTGAGTGGCAGCGGTGATGTGGGCATGGGAATTCATGCGGCGGCTCAGGCCTTGAATCTCGATTTCATACCGGTAACCACTGAACGGTATGATCTGGTGATTCCCGCCGTCCATTATGACAGTCCACTGGTTCAGAATGTTCTCGAGGTTATAGCAACCCGAGAATTCAAGGACCAGGTGCTGGCACTTGGCGGCTATGATGTGCGAAAGACGGGGCGCATATTGTAGATTGAAGATTGCGGATTGCGGATTGGTCACTGTTCAATCTTCGATATCGTGACGCTGTACGCGTCCAAACCCTAAGGGAAAATTGTTTTGTCAGATCACGAGCTCAAAGAACAGATCAAGAGACTCAACCGGATTGGCATTGCCCTTACCGGCGAAACTCACCTGCCGACTCTGTTGGAGCTCATTGTCCGCGAGGTTCGTGGTTTTACCAGGGCTGACGCAGGGAGTCTCTATAGCGTAGACAGAAACCAATTACGTTTCGAGGTGGCTCAAAATGACACCTTGGCAGCCCGCAAGAATGAAGTCTACCAATCATTTAGACCTTATCCCATGCCGTTGGACAAAACCAGCGTCGCGGGCTATGTGGCAATTACCGGAGAGACATTGAACATCTCTGATGTTTACGATCTCACAGGAGACGAGGAATACCGTTTCAACCCGGCCTTTGATGACCGCAACCACTACCGCAGCCGCTCCATGCTTGTGGTGCCAATGCGCACCCATCAGAATGAAATTCTCGGAGTACTTCAACTAATCAATTCCTTGGACAAAGAGAACAATGTTACCGTGTTTGACAGCGAGCAAGAGGATTTGGTGGCATCACTTGCCTCACAGGCAGCCGCTACCATCCAGAATGCTCGTCTCATTAATGCCGTTCATGAGATTTTTGCGGCCCTGGTGAGGTATTCGGCTTCTGCAATCGATGCCAGAAGTCCTCACACTGCTGGGCACTCACGCCGTGTGGCCACCTATTCCATGCGGCTGTCCCGGTCGGTAAACGAGGAAACCGAGGGGAGTCTGGCGGATGTGTTTTTCAGCGATAAGGAACTGGAGGAGCTCAACTACGCGGCCTGGCTTCATGACATAGGTAAGATCGGAGTGCGAGAAGAGCTGCTAGAAAGGATCGACCGTCTTACTCCCGCAGCAATGGAGCTAATCTCGACTCGATTTGAAGCAATCAAATTGGCTGTGGGCAGAGACTTTGAACGCCAGCGGAGAGCTGAAGGAGGCTCAAAAGAAACTGACCATATTGAACTTGAAGGAAGACTGCGGGAAGTTGATGAGGACTTGGGATTCATCAGGAGGATCAACAAGGCAACACGACTCAGTTCTGAGGAAATCCGGCGAATTGAGGAAATCCAGACAAAAAGTTTCCGAAATGCTCGGGGCGAGGTGAGGGCCTATCTCAGCGAAGAGGAAGTTCATCACCTGAGCTTACCTACAGGAAACCTTACCGGGAAGGAGTTCCACGAAGTCCGGGGACACGTGCTCCAGACGCTAAATATTATCAATAAAATTCCTTTTACCAACGATCTTGAGCGTATCCCAGTGATTGCTGCGGCCCATCACGAAAAACTGGATGGCTCCGGGTATCCCCTTGGTCTTACGGCTCCAGACATTACGATCCAGGCACGCATCCTGGGTATCGCAGACGTCTACGATGCACTTACCGCGAGCGACCGTCCTTACCGGGGTGCGATGCCGGTACGAGAGGCTTTGCAGCAGCTGATCAAGGAAGCCGAAGCGGGAAAACTGGATCGTGATCTGGTAGAGTTATTTGTACGCAAAAAGCTCTATGAAGGAGTGACATAAGGAACAGCAGGCAGCGTGTAGATTGCGGATTTCTGCTCCCGAATCGCTAGGTTTAAGCATTTTAGGCAATTTATCTTACGTTAGCTTATTTTAATTCACTTTGAGGATGTGTAGAGAATGTCAAAAAAAAATGTTCTTGCAGCTTTAGAACGGGTGGCCGAGAAACGAATTAACGAGGCGATACAGCGCGGTGAATTTGACAATCTCCCTGGCAGTGGGAAGCCGCTCAACCTGAAAGACGACCGACAAATCCCAGATGATCTTCGTTTAGCCTATAAAATATTGAGGAACGCTGACTGCCTGCCTCCAGAGCTAGAGTTGAAAAAGGAAATCAGAACCGCTGAAGAATTACTGAGCTCACTGACAGACGAGAGCGTCAAGTATCGCCAAATTAAAAAAATCAATTATCTCATAATGAAGTTGAACACGATGCGAAACGGCTTAGTGCAGTGGGAAGAGAAGCAGTTGTATTATGAGAAAATGGTGGATCGAATGGGAGGTGGCAAGGACCCCGACAGGGCCAAGTAAAGAGCCAAGTTCTAGGGAAGGATTTGGATTGCGGATTTAGGGATGTGAGATGTGGGATTGGAGATAGCGGATTAGGTTGATACAAGTCTGTAAGACAGGTTGCAGTGACCTATGCACGAGATGTCTATCGCCCAGTCAATATTGGATATCATCCTGCAGGAGAGCGGGAACCACAAGGTCAGCCGTGTGCTTTCCGTTGCACTGAAAGTGGGAGAGTTGAGCGCTGTTGAGACCGAGTCTCTTCGTTTTTGCTTTGAACTTCTGACAAAAGGAACACCGGCCGAGGGGGCGCAGCTGGATATTGAACGGGTTCAGGTGACATGCCGCTGCCAGGATTGCGGCTCAAATTTTACAGTGCAGGAGTTGATATTCAGCTGCCCTTCATGCCAGGGTGTCAGATTGGAAATGTTGAGTGGCCGGGAACTGAGTGTAGAGAGTTTTGAGGCTGAGTGAGCGTGGGGCATAGGGAGGAGCATGGAGCATAGGGCAGAGGGAAGATTTTAGATTTAAAATTGTAGAGTGCAGATTGGAGACAGGCACAACCGGCTAAACTGGCGAAACCGGCTAAACAGACACTGGGCCGCAGGAAGGGCACAGAAATAGATGGCGAGACTGGCGAGACGGGAAAGATGAAATGGTTTTATTCCTCGACATTTCGTCTCGCCCGACCTGCCTTCTCGTGACACATAGAAAACGAGAAATTACCAATGACGCTTAAGGTACCTGTAGTACGTGATATTTTGGAAGCAAACGAACGGTTAGCCGAAGACAACCGGCGAATATTTCGCAAGGCCGGCCTCCTTGTCATCAACTTGATGAGCGGTCCAGGGGCTGGAAAGACTTCTTTGCTTGAGCGGACCATTGAGGCACTGCAGCATGAGATTCGCATCGGAGTAATCGAGGGAGACATACAGTCTTCTTACGATGCCGAGCGCATTAGCCAGAAAGGAGTCCAGGTGGTGCAACTCAATACAGGTGGTGCTTGTCACCTGGACAGCAATATGATCAAATCTAGTCTTGATGCCTTGGATCTCGACAACTTAGATCTACTGGTGGTTGAAAACGTGGGCAATCTGGTGTGTCCAGCGGAATTCAATGTGGGTGAGGACATGAAGGCCATGATCTTAAGCGTTCCGGAAGGAGACGATAAGCCCCTTAAGTATCCCCTGATGTTTCAAGAGTCCCGGGCGTTACTCATTAACAAGATTGATTTACTCCCGTACGTCAACTGTGATGTGGGAAAAATAAGAGAGCGGGCCTTGCAGTTAAATGCCAATCTGGAGATTTTCGAGATCTCCTGCCGCACTGGTGAAGGATTGGATGGCTGGGCCGATTGGCTCAATCAGCAGGTGAGCGCCCGCAAAGCTGGAGGAGATGGCGCAGAGATTTAGAGTTCACATCCAGGGTATTGTTCAGGGTGTGGGATTTCGTCCGTTTATTTATCAACTGGCTCACCGTCACCGGTTAAACGGCTACGTAGCCAACACGCCGAAGGGCGTGGAACTTGAGGTGGAGGGAGGCCGAGATGCCCTCCATCATTTTCTCAAAGAACTGCCCACATTGGCCCCGCCTCTGGCAAGCATTACCCAGATAGAAACTGAGGAACTCCCTGCCGCTGCCTACAGCACTTTCGAGATCAAGGCCAGCGAGGAGGGTGAAGAGCGAGCAGCCCTCATAGCGCCGGACACAACAACCTGCAGCGATTGCCTCCGGGAACTCTTTAATCCGCAAGACAGGCGACACCTCTATCCTTTCATTAACTGCACCAACTGCGGGCCACGATACACTATCATTGACGACATTCCCTATGACCGGCCCAATACCTCCATGGCAGTCTTTACTATGTGTGACGATTGCGCCGGCGAATATCACGATCCTCTTGACCGACGCTTTCACGCACAGCCCAATGGTTGTTGGAGCTGCGGTCCTCGGGTGTGGCTGGCGGACGGCAATGGCGAAGACCTAGAGATTTCAGAGCCGATATCTGAGGCAGCAAAGCACCTCAGCCAGGGAGCTATTGTGGCCGTAAAGGGACTGGGCGGATTTCACTTGGCTGTTGACGCCAGCCAAAATGAGGCGGTGAAAAGGCTTCGCTGGCGAAAGGGGAGGGAAGAGAAGCCTCTTGCCCTCATGTCGTCAAGCTTAGAGCAGATTGAACGGTATGCACTGGTTGGAGATGAAGAGCGGCGACTGCTCACTTGCTCGCAACGCCCAATTGTAATTGTCCCGAAGCGACCGGAAAACACCATCGCCCCTGAAGTGGCTCCAAGGAATGGCTATTTCGGGGTGATGCTCCCGTACACTCCTCTGCACCACCTGCTCCTTTCGCATCCATTTCTGGCTCTAGTCATGACCAGTGGCAATATCAGCGAGGAGCCCATTGCCATCGACAACCTCGAGTCAGTGGAGCGGCTAGGAAAGATAGCGGACTATTTTCTTTTCCACGACAGAGATATTCTCTTGCGCAGTGATGATTCAATCCTCAGGGCAGCGGGGGGCCACCCCAGACAAATTCGGAGATCCAGAGGGTACGTCCCAGTACCGATTTTTCTCAGAAAACCGGTGGCTGAGGTCCTGGCCCTGGGAGGGGAACTGAAAGGCACAATTTGTCTGACTAAAGAAAATCGGGCATTTGTCGGGCAACACCTTGGTGATCTGGAAAACCTAGAGACTTTGGAGTTCCTTGAACTGACAGTCCGGCATCTTCGACGTATTCTCGAGGTAAGCCCTCGCTTGCTTGTTCATGACTTCCACCCAGACTACCTGACAACCCAAGTGGCTCTAGCTCAAGATGAACTGCCCACCCTGGCAGTGCAACATCACCACGCCCACGTGGTGAGCTGTATGGCAGAGCATGGGTTAGAGGGCAAAGTCTTGGGACTAGCCCTGGACGGAACTGGCTATGGCGATGATGGCTGCATCTGGGGCGGAGAAATCCTGCTAGCGGATGAACGAAACTATGCGAGGGTAGCCCATTTTGACTATGTACCCATGCCTGGTGGCGAAAAAGCCATTGAAGAACCGTGGCGGATGGCGGTGGCCTATTTATGGGCTGGTTTTGGTGAAAAGGTTTTCCAGGATGAGCAACAGGCATTCAAAAAATGGGATCGAAACCAGATTGGAGTACTCGTGCAGATGATGCAGCGTCAAATAAACAGCCCGCTCACCTCCAGTTGCGGGCGACTCTTTGATGCTGTGGCTGCCCTCGTAGGATTGAGAGATCGCATTGCCTATGAGGGACAGGCGGCAATAGAATTGGAACAGTGGCTCGAACCTACCACAGACAGATACCAGTACGAGCTTGGAGAGGTTGGAGATGTATTGCTGTTGAGTCCCACAGCAATCTTTGCCCAGGTGTTTGATGATGTGGTCTCAGGAGTAGCGCCGGAACTGGTCAGCGGCAAGTTTCATCAGACTCTGGTTGCAATGTTTGCTGATGCCTGTTTGCATCTGTGCAAGCAGCACGGACTCAACAGGGTGGTCTGTTCAGGGGGAGTGTTCCAAAATGTTTTTCTTCTGGAGAACCTGGAGGACCGCTTGGGGTCATCTGGATTGGAAGTCTACACACCCCAACTTATTCCGGCCAATGACGGCTGCATTTCTCTGGGACAAGCAGTTGTAGGAGCGATGCATCTAGAAGAAGAGTAAGCCTGGTGATAGACGGCTCGTAACCTTATGACGAGTTAGCAATATCTATAGATGAGAATATCGTGCTTCGGATTTCCAGCTTCAACTGTGAAGGAGGGAGATTGTCGACAATGAAATATGTGGAGGAATATCGGGATCCCGAATTGGCAGAAGGAGTCGTGTCGGCCATAAGGGAAAAATCGCGCACTCCTGTGCGTTTCATGGAAGTATGCGGCACACACACAGTGGCCATTTTTCGCTCCGGACTAAAGGAGCTTCTTCCTGAAACCGTCACTCTCATTTCAGGTCCCGGTTGTCCGGTCTGTGTAACCGCTCCCGAGGATATTGATAGAGCCATTATGCTGTGTAGACAGCCTGGGGTAACGATCGCCACATTCGGCGATCTAATGCGAGTGCCCGGTTCAGACTCTTCCCTGCACCAGGAAAAAGCCCGCGGGGCTGATGTGCGAATGGTTTACGCTAGCTTTGATGCGCTAGAACTGGCTCGCAAACACAGAGATCGGATGATAGTCATGCTAGGCATTGGCTTCGAGACCACCATACCTACCATAGCAGCGGCCCTTCACCAGGCCAAGCAGGAGGGTCTGGAAAACTTCCTCGTATTCTCGGCGCACAAATTACTGCCCCCGGCGCTGGACGCCCTCTTGTCCGCGGAAGAGGTGCACATAGATGGTTTTCTGTGTCCGGGTCACGTCACCACAATCATAGGAACATACCCATACCAGGTGGTGGTGGATCAGTACGGTAAGCCATGCTCGATCAGTGGTTTCGAGCCAGTGGACATTCTGCAAAGTCTCTACATGCTGGTTAGCCAGATTGAGGAGGCTCGGTGTGAAGTGGAAATCCAGTACACCCGCGCCGTACGACCGGAGGGTAACCCCAGGGCTCGAGAGATGATGGAGGAAGTGTTTGAACTTGCTGACGGTTTGTGGCGAGGTCTTGGCCCCATTCCCCAGAGTGGCCTCATACTAAGGGATAAGTACCGTGCTCATGCTGCTGAGAGCCATTATGACTTAACCGTACCTCCGGCTGGTGAAATGCCAGGATGTCGTTGTGGCGAGGTACTTCGGGGGGTGTGTACTCCCCCAGAGTGCGCTCTCTTTCGAGAGCGTTGTAATCCAACAAACCCATATGGTCCCTGCATGGTTTCCAGTGAGGGTAGTTGCGCGGCGTATTTTAGGTACCGCGCGGATTGAGGAATCGAACTATCTCAGAATGCTAGATCTGAGATCCGGACTGAAAACTTAGAAATCCGAAAATCGCCTATTGACTTTCCTCCTCAAGAGCTCCAGAGGGCTGGCACCTTCCCTCCGCTTACGCTCGCTCTGCTGTTCTTGCCGGGCAGAGGTCTACCGGACCGAAGGTTGTGGCAGCCCGAGCTGCGGATGTAGCCAGCCTTAGCAGTACAAAACGTAATTGTACTAATAGACTCATCCTCAGTTTTGGTCATTTGGATTTGGAGAATTCGAATTTGTTTCGGATTTCTCCTTCGGGGTCCCTACCCTTTGGGCGGGGTCCCGATTTCGATATTCAATATTCGGAGTTTATGCTCGGCGGTCGATACTCACCCTATGCTTCGAGACACCAAGGAAATTACCTATGAAAACTAATCGCATTCAGATGGATCACGGTGCAGGCGGCAGGGCGTCGCAGGACCTTGTGGCCAAAACTTTCATCCCTGCCTTGGCAAATCCTATTCTCACAGAACTGAACGATAGCGCTCTGCTGGAGTTCAACGGTGTGCGGTTGGCAATGAGCACAGACTCTTATGTGGTGGATCCGATTTTTTTCCCGGGAGGCGATATCGGCAGCCTGGCCGTACATGGAACCGTAAACGATCTGGCCATGCGTGGGGCCCAGCCCAGCTACCTTAGTGTGGGTTTTATTCTGGAAGAGGGGCTGGAACTGACAGATTTGGAGCGGTTGGTGACCTCCATGGCCGCAGCAGCCCGGGAGGCTGGGGTGCAGGTGGTGGCTGCGGACACCAAGGTGGTGGATCGAGGCAAGGCGGACCGAATCTTTATTAACACTGCCGGTGTTGGCGTTATTGCCCCCGGCGTAGAGGTTGCCGGTCAGAATGCGAGATCCGGGGATATTGTCTTGATCAACGGGCCCATGGGTGACCATGGCGTCGCAGTGCTTTCCACCCGGGAAGGGCTCTCCTTCCAGACAGAAATAGAAAGTGACTCAGCGTCTCTCAATGGGCTCGTGGCAGCCATGTTGGCGGCGAGCAACAAGGTTCACGTGTTGCGAGATCCCACCCGCGGCGGCGTTGCCGCTGCTCTTAACGAAGTGGCCAAGCAGTCAGGGGTCGGCATTCGGTTGGAAGAGTCCAATCTGCCGGTGCGGCCGGAGGTGAACGCAGCCTGCGAGATGCTGGGACTGGATCCCTTGTATGTGGCCAATGAGGGAAAGGCGCTTGTTTTTGTGGCGCCCGAGGACGCTGAGTTGGTCTTGAACGCCATGCGCCAACATCCTCTCGGTAGCGAAGCTTGTGTCATAGGAGAGGTTGTTTCTGAGCACCCAGAGAGAGTGGTTCTCCAGACCGGAATAGGTGGTCGACGCATCGTGGATATGCTCAGTGGGGAACAATTACCACGAATATGTTAAAGTGCGGTGCTGAATGGCAGACAGCGAATGCACGGAGGCTATGAAAAACCGCAGCTTTGGTTGCGTAACGCAGTGTCACGTATTGTCACTAAGTCACTACGCTGCGCTGTCATTCATTGTCATTTATTATAACCACCTCATGACCCAATGACAGCATAGCGAAAATAGGGACCCGTTTGCGGGACTGAGCGGAGCGAAGCGATCGCGAAGAAATGACGGCAAAGCCACATGACGACAAGATTAATCTTTCTCCAGGGCCAGCTCGATTAAACGATCCAGAAGTTCGGAAAAACTCATTCCCGCCGCTGCCGCCGCTTGCGGATAAAGGCTGGTGGCTGTCATGCCTGGAATGGTATTGGTTTCCAGAACGTAAACTTCATTATCACTGACAATCATGTCGGTACGGCTGTAGCCTCGACATCGCAAGGCCTGGTGGGCTCGCACTGCATAGTCCTGGGCCTTTTGGGTCAACTCTTCACTGAGACGAGCAGGACAGATCTCTTCCGTGGCACCGGGTTTGTACTTTGCTTCATAGTCGAAAAAGCTATATTGGTCACCGGGGATAATTTCAACCAATGGCAGGGGTTCCGGATTCAGGTTGCCGAGAACCGCACCGGTGATCTCGGTACCGGCAATGTATTTCTCCACCAGAACAAGTCGGTCATACTGGCCAGCCAAGTCTAACGCTGCCCGGAAGTGGTCGGCATCATCGACTATGCTGAGACCTATGCTTGAGCCCTCATGTTCAGGCTTTACCACCACCGGGAAACCTAAAGCGTCCCGCACCTTGTTTTGGGCATCAGGGTCGGACCGATCCAGGATCAGGTAGGGTGATACCGGTAGGCCGGCATACTCGTACAGTCGTTTGGATTGGATTTTGTTGATGCCAGTTGCACTGCCAAGAACACCACTGCCGTGATAGGGGATATCCAGAAGTTCAAGCAGTCCTTGGATAGTGCCGTCTTCGCCGTATCGACCGTGGAGGATGATCAAGGCAACATCTATCTCCTCAGCTTCTGCAATCAGTCGAGCCAGGTCGTCTCTTGGGTCATAGCGGCGTATGTGATACTTCTCCTTTTTCAAAGCTTGATAAACTTGTTCACCGCTTTTGAGGGATACCTCACGCTCGGCGGAGCGCCCGCCGCTGAGCAATGCCAAAGTTAGCTTATCCATGGTTGCTCTCCTGTTCTTGCAGGTCATCCTGCAGTAATGAGAGTTGTTAACGGTAAGGTTTTGATAATACAAGCCCTACTCGCTCGATGGACCGCACTGTTGATATATCGTCAATCTGGATGGTGGACTGAAATGTCTTAAGTATATTGGCAAAATCTGATTTTGAATTCAACGGGCAAATGGCGGCTTGTGAGAAAAAAAAGTGAAGGTGAAAAAAAGGAGTAAATGAAAGAAATCAGCAGATCATCAATGTTGATAACGGAAAAATCAGAAGAATTCCATGCGTAAGCCCTTGAATATCAGTAGTATTTTGAAAAAGACGGAAAAAATTCCTATTCTCGCACCCTTATCAGGATATACTCGAACAAGCTCCGGAAATCTTGGTGAAATTTAGTTGTTAACAACTGAGGCCCGTTTAGAGTAAAATGCGGTCATATGGAGTTTGACATTAGAGATGCGGATGGATTACAAACCTACGCCATGTGCTGGCACGTCTCCGTGTCCCAGCCAGGACAAGGAACAGATGATCTAACTGCCACCTTTCTAACCAAGTCGAAATCGATAATTCCAATAGTTCCGGAGGCGCACCGCATAATGGTCAAAGCATTTCTCTGGTTTTCCGCTCCTGATTAAACCAACCGGACGGAACCCAAACAACGAAAAGAGGTAAGACTATCGAGAACTATACTGCGGACGAGGCGCAAGAGGGCTCCTGTTTCCGTGATATTGATCCCCGTAAGCTCGAGCTGCCTGCTCGTCCTTGGGACCGCTGGGTTGATCACAGACCACGGTAGATAATTATAGAGGTGTTTGCATGGAGGATATCTGGAGACGGACGAAGGACGATTTGCAAGATCTAATCTCCAGTAACTGTTTTAAGATGTGGATTCATCCCATTGAACTGGTGATCTCTCGCGAAGGTAAGATTTCTTTAGCTTGTCCCAATCGGTTTTTTCTCAACTGGGTCCGGGAGAACTACCTTTCTGACATCAAGAGAAGTTGGGAACGGCACGGTGGCGCTGCTGAGGAGATCAATCTTCAGTTGGCAGCTGCACCCCGCAGATCGCGACAGGACAAGGAAGCTTCCAGCCAGTTGCCGCTTCCCCTGCCTCCGCAAGAAAAAGGACACATGTACCGTCTGAATCGGAGATTCACTTTTGATCAATTCGTGGTGGGCTCTGGGAACAACTTTGCGTTCTCTGCGTCCTTTGCCATCGCCAGTGGTGATAGCGGCCTGGGCAATTCCCTCTATTTGTTGGCAGATACTGGGTTGGGCAAAAGTCATCTTTCGCATGCCATTGGCAACCATATCCTTACCCATGATAGTAGTACTCGCATTTGCTACCTCACTGCTGAGGAGTTCACCAATGAGATGGTTGTCGCCATCAAACAGCGTCGCATGGATGGATTCAAGGAAAGATATCGCAATAATTGTGATGTCCTACTCTTAGAGGAAGTGCAGTTTCTCAGTGGCAAAGAAAAGACGCAGGCGGAACTAGCATACACTCTCGATGCCCTCAGCCGTGTGAATAAGCGGGTCATATTTACCGGGACCCAATTTCCGAGAGATATTCCGAAGCTGAAGAGCAAGCTCCAATCTCGATTAACCGCTGGCATGGTCACCCACATCGAACCCCCGGATTTTCAAACGAGACTCAAGATTCTCGAAAAGAAGGCGGACAACGAGGGAATTCGGCTTCCATCGGACGTGGCCGAAGTATTGGCCACCCATATCACTCGCGATGTGCGACAGTTGGAGAGTTGTGTCATTGGAATTGTTGCCAAGTCTTCGCTTTTGGAGAAACCTATCGACCTCAGACTTGCACACGAGGTCTTGGAATCGGTCTGCGACAGCCGGGAGGCCATAAGTATAGAACGGGTGCAACAAGTTGTCTGTCATTACTTCAAGGTTTCGGTTGAAGCCCTGAAGTCAAATTCACGCAAAAAAGGAGTGGTCTATCCACGTTATCTGGGTATGTACTTCTGCCGTAAGTACACCGACGAAACGCTAGAATGCATCGGTCGGGCCTTCAATCGGTCCCACGCCACTGTCATTCATGCTGTGGATAACATCTCCAGGCACATTCAACAAAAGAGCGGTGTGCGTAACCAGGTTGAGTTCCTCGGGCAGCAGCTCGAAAATCCTTCCTAGTGATCTGCTGGGGTGAGTAATAGGATGACACAATTTGCGGCCTCGGAGGGATATGGCTCGGTTGCGGCTGGCTTTAGACCAGTTGCGAGAGAGAAGGCACGTTCCGGCTGAATTTTAGGATAGCACGCCAACTCCAGCCGCAGGAAACGGGTGGGTTTCTCTGGAACCGGCCAGTGTTTTTGAAAGGCATCAGCAGCTTTCTGAACACGTTGCTGTAATTCCTGCCACTGCTCTTCTTGCACTGTTACCTGTTGCAAGCGGTGCACTGCGACAGTAACAGACTCCCTCCACCTATCCATAAAGGGCTCGCGACTTCCTGATTGTCTGAATGCCACAATCTCTTCCAGAGAAAGCTGTTGCGGATCGGGGAGGATTGATAAACATTGTTGCTCAGGCCCCTTTGCTGGCAGTCCTTCGGTGACAGCGGATAACTGAGACGGTAGTCGTTCTGAAATCTCCGCCAGAACTTCTGCACTGGTGGTAAGAGGGAGAAGGCGACCGGCTCGCTCTTGGGAGCAATAGAGGCGAGTCCAGGCCCGGAGTCGTTCATACGTATACTGAGTTCGTGGGGGATCTGATTCCTGCAGTAAGGGTGATCTCATGGCCACACAGTCACTCTCTTCATCTGCAGCAATTCCCGCCTCCGCATGGAGCTTCGCTTCCAGCCCACGGATTCGCTCCATGTGCAGATCCAGCTCGAGATGGTCATAATCCAGTTGATGCGCAAGGAGCAGGAAGACTCCATCGTTGACTAACTCAGCCACTTCTGGAGCTAGCCGGGGGTGGGCCTGTCTGATTCTGGCAACCAGGCCGGTTCTCGAGTCTTCAAAATCTTCATGAAGAGCAAAGGTTCTCAGCAACGGAAGCAGGCCGCCGTTTTGATGGACGCTACCCAGTTGCTGATAGGTTTGGTGTGCTTGTCCGATGGTTTCTAAGAGGGAGGTTTCAGTTACCGGCTGAAACGGCTGCACCATTTGGGAGGAGCGCAGCAGGTCAGGCAGGCCGGGCTCAAAATTAGAAAAAACTTGCAGTAAGCGAATAGTGTCGAAGTAGAAAATCAGCCGTTTTACATCGTTTTCCGCCAAGAAGGTATAGGGGAAATAGGTTACGCTCAATTCAAGAGACTGTGTGTTCATGGTTGTCCTTTTACCATATTTATTTCGTCATAGAAAAGGTAATCCTCTGAGCTAGCCCCAGATCCCGCCCTGCGGGGGTCGAATTTCAATGGCTCTGCCGGTAAAGATGGCTAAGGGTATTTGGAGTACTGGGGTACTGGTGTATTGGAGTGTTGGAAAAAGCTAAACCCCAAAATGAAGTTCTCATAAGTCTTTGCATTACTCCATCACTTACCGAAAAAAAGACTTGCAGGCAAGGGGGGTACCAACCCACGTTGGTGGGCGAGCTCTAACAGTCTTCTGATAGCGAGAGTTCCCTCCTCACCAAGTTCCAGAGAATAGTCATTCACATAAAGGTCTATGTGCTGCCGGATGACGGAATCGTCCATCTCCTGGGCGTGCATCTTGATATAAGACCATAGCATTTCTGGATTTTTTCGGGCGAAAAGCAGACTGCGGCGAATACCGTCCTCTACAGCCTCTGCAACATCGGCCCCAAGGTCTCGTCGAACAAGAATCACTCCCAGGGGCACGGGCAGATTTTGGGTCTCTTCCCACCAAGCGCCGAGATCCAGTACGGCATGAAGCCCATAGTTAGGATAGGTGAGGCGGCCTTCATGAATGATCACACCAGCGGCAAACTCGCCCTGCTGTAAGCTGGGCATGATATTCTCGTAGGACATGGAGCGCAATCGGGAGAAGCCTTCCCCGTAGAGCTGGAGCAACAGGTTGGCAGTAGTCAGCTTGCCTGGAATAGCGATGGCCTCGTGGCGCAGGCTATCCATGTTTCTGGGTTCGCGAGCGACCACCAGGGGACCACAACCCCTACCCAGGGCGGCCCCGGAGTGAAGTAAAGCATAGTGTTCTGCCACCAGTCCGAAGGCGTGGACCGAAATCTTGGTGAAGTCTAAGATACCATCCCTGGCAAGATTATTCAGGGTCTCCACATCTTCGTGAATTATCTCCAAAGTGCAGTTGACAACTTTGAGTTTGCCGGTGGCCAGTGCCCCAAACATAAAGGTATCGTTGGGACACGGGGAGAATCCGAGTCTGAGAATTTTCATGGAAGTACTACCTAAGGTAATCTAGCAAAAGCAATTGCCGCAAGGTAACGTAAGCGGAGCTCGCTGTGGAAAATACTTAAAATCTGAAATCCCAAATCCCAACACCAAATCTCAGGGTTTCAGATGTCGGGATTCAGGTGTCGGGTTTCAGGTGTCGGGTGTCAGGAAAAAGAGACATAGAAGCTGAAACCTGAACACTGAAACCTTAGTCATTGCGATTTGCAATTTTCATCAACTCCCGCCTCTCCATAGCATGACGAGGACGAGTTAAATGCTAATATCGCCTATTGACTTTACTCCGTAAGAGCTCTAGAGGGCTGGCGCATTCCCTCCGCTTACGCTCGCTCTGCTGTTCTTGCCGGGCAGAGGTCTACAGGACCGAAGGTTGTGGCAGCCCGAGCTGCGGATGCAGCCAGCCTTAGCAGGAATATGGGACAGTCTTATCTATTGTAGATGGCCAAGGCTGGCCACATACGGTGTTTCGGGAAAATCCCAGCCCTCAATCGCAATCTATGCGGAGTTAAGTGTATGGTCGCATGCTAATTTCGAAATCTACCCTCTGCCTGCTGTCTTTTATCCCATGCTCTATGCCTATCACGCCTAGTCCCAGTTTTCCAGCAGATACAACACGGCTTTTTGACAATTATCCAGGGCACTTTCCAGTTGCCATCTCTTTTTGTTTCGATCACCAGCCCAGTTGCTCAGACCGCGGAGCTCCAGAAAAACCACCCGGTAACGAAGGCACACTTGGGCCACTGCTGCACCTTCCATATTCTCGCACAGAGCCCCAAAGCGATCACCCAAAAGACGAGCCTGAGCCAGGGTGCCACTCACCCCGGACACTGTGACGAATGGCCCCTCATGTATTTGAGCCGTAGCGGAGGCAGATTTCCACTCGCTGAGTAACCTCCGGGCCCGCTCCAATTCCAGCCGATCCACCGGGATCTGGTTGAAGATCGGTCCCTCTTCGGTCTTTGCCAGAGGGATACCGATGGCGTCGAGAGACTGCCAGCTGCTGAGAGTGGCGACACCCTCGTCACCCAGGATTTCCTCACTGGCCAGGGCCAGGTCGTCGAGCTCAACACCTGTGTGGGGGTATGCTCCTGCTGAGCCCCACATCCAGAAACGAGAAACAGGAAAGCTCGCCAGAATGGTTGCTGCCGCGGCAGCAGCGTTGATCTTACCAAGACCACTGAAGGCGAGACATACCTGCCTACCCGCAAGTTTCCCAATGTGTATTTCGAAGTCACCCTTAAGAATAATCTGTTTATCCTGAAAAGTAGAGAGTAGAAGCTCGCCCTCGCTAGGGAGGGCAGCCATGAGGGCAAGGGGCGCTGAACCTCTTTCAAAATCCATCGCTATCTCCCTTCAACTGCGAACAACCTTGCACTTCTACTAGTCGGTAGCAAGTAGTCGGCAATAAGCGATAAGCTTTAAGCCGTAAACGGTAAATCGTTGTCGAGCATCGAATATCGAAACCGGGGCCCCACCCTAGCCCGGATATTTCATGAATCACCTGCTGCGACCATGGGTATGGCCGTCCTTCCTGGCGTCCTCGGGTGTCGGCCCCTGCGACGTACCGTTCAGGTACGCCTCGGAACCAACATCCTGCGGTTGCCAGGTGGCACGCCCATCTTCGCGGTCTCGCGACAGTAATTTATGAAATATTCGGGTTGAGGGTTGACACATAGCTTCTAAACGGTAGATCTTCAAACCGTTGAAATCCTAGAAGTCGTAGAAGTCTCAAGATCGCGGCTGACCTTCGACAGGCTCAGGTCGGGGAAAGCCTCTCCCACAGCATAATCTCTTTTCTCTTACCTCTGTTCCATGCCTTTTGAAATTCGCAATTTTCCTTCGGACTCCCACCCTTCGGGCGGGTTCCCAATTTCGCAATCCGCAATTCGAAATTCACTCTCTGCTCCATGCCCTATGCCATCAGGTGGGAACCTGTACCGGTTCTCGTAACAACCGTTTAATCCCCTCAGTGGCACTAGCTGCAAGGTGTGGGTGAGACTGGGTAAGCCCTTCCAACTGGCGGAGGCTGTCTGCCGTGCGGTAAATGAGCATGGCCAGATCACCTTCGTCAAGGCCAGAAATATCAACCAATTCCTCCCACTTAGCTCCTGAAATCCAGAAATAAATTGCGGCAGCTGGCCAGAAGGATAAAGGATTTGTTGCAAAGCCGTTCTGCCGCAGGCGCCGGCGCAGTGGATGCAAGGCCGAAACCATCTTGGCAAACGCTTGGCCCAGCTCTGGGTTTTTCAGGCTCAGCTGTTCAAAGGGCTCGCCCTGACTTTCCCGATCAGTGACAAAAGGGGCCATGAGGCCGGCCAGCATTTTCGGATCATTATGAGGGAAGACGTCGCGGCGGATAGACTCGGCCACCAGCAAAGGTTGATCGAGCCGGAGCTGTGATGCCCAGATCCCGTCAGTGCTCGGTCGGCCTGACTCGTCCACGTAGCCCTCTTGTTGGAGAAAATGGAAGTGGCGATTGAACTCGTGGTAAAGCCGATTGGTAACGTCATCAACGCGTTGGCGGAGACTGAGGACTTTATTTATTTTTTCTTTGAACCGGCTCCGTTTTTTCGGCTCACATTGCCTCAAATGAGAACACTCCCCGCATGGGAGTGCAGCGATTGCTGCCGTGGCCTTTTGTACTCGTGATTTCAGAGTCTCCCAAACTTCTTGCTCCGGGTAGGGCAGGGGCTCTTTCATTTCAAGCTTTGGATAGGTGTCGAGCGGGATGCTGAGGACAGACTCTAGCCACTGCTCCGGAGTGTCCAGCCCAGCAAGGTCAAAGCAAACGTCCAACACAAGAGCGATTTTTGAAAAACGCAACCAGCGCTTACGCAAACGACCGCGGCGCAACCGGTGCTGTGGCCATACCCGAATGGCAGTAACGCCCTCTGCTCCGCTTCGACTCTCCCGGGTCAATACCACGAAAAGCTCTCTTTTCTTGCTGCGAAATAGCCTTCCAGGAGTAAGGTAGGCCTGTTTGCAGAGAGCGTTCCAACTTCGGCGCTGCTCCAATTGCGCCTGCTTGAGCTCCTCCTCCAGCTGGCGCTTTCTGGATAGAGTGTGCAGAACTGTATTCAAATCACCACATCTTGCTGCCTCCAGCTCAGTGGCGACCTCTTGTTCGAGTTCCCGTAGATCATAAACAAGTTCTTGATATTTTTCCAGATTCTGAAAAGTTGCAAAGGAGCGAGCGAGTAGTTCCCTTACTTCTTCAGACCGGTGGGAAAGCAGTAAGTTGAGGACCATAGAGAAGGTGATCTGTATTTGGCTATCCACGTTCTCAGGTGTAGAGTGCAGGAGGTCGAAGATGAGTCGTGGGTCCTGATATGGTCCGGGGAGAACAATAACGAAACCCACTTTGTCCATGCCGCGACGGCCGGCCCTACCAGTCATCTGAAGCAAATCAGTGGCATTAAGCGGAACGAACTCGCGACCGTTGAAGCGATCACTCTGGGAAAGTACCACACTGCGGGCTGGGAAATTGACACCAGCAGCCACCGTTGAGG
>Ga0209536_100002642_pt1 | contig 29205 bp, 23 predicted proteins | sample DeeMarSeWOR28_12_FD_187461 | JGI IMG/M metagenome (GOLD analysis project Ga0209536, IMG submission 187461) | Marine sediment microbial communities from White Oak River estuary, North Carolina - WOR-2-8_12 (SPAdes) (version 2) | ecosystem: Environmental > Aquatic > Marine > Intertidal zone >...
CCTGGCTGGCCTCCAGTGCAAAGGGTCGATTCTGGCTCTTCAACCATGCGGCTCTGTGTGTCAGGATGCGTGCAGCGCGAATCTCCGTAGCCATATCCGCAAGCTTCCACTGAATGGCCTGGAAATCTGCGATAGGACGTCCGAACTGGACCCGTTCCTTTGCATACTTGAGACTCGCCTCGAGGGCTCCCTGCGCGATTCCCACCGAAAGCGCCGCAATTCCTATCCGCCCGTTATCCAGAACACTCAGAGCCTGCCTGAACCCCTCACCGGCTCCACCAAGGAGGTTGGCACCCGGGACGAGGACGTTGTCAAAGACCAGGGTTGCGGTATCGCTGCACCGCATCCCCATTTTGTTCTCCTTCTTGCCGATGGAAAAGCCCTTCATCCCCCTTTCCAGAATGAACGCTGAAATCCCCTTCTTCTTCAGGGAGGGATCGGTCATCGCCATGATCACGTAGGTGGAAGCAACCGACCCCTGGGTGATGAATGTCTTGCTCCCTTCCAGGATCCAGTCGGCCCCCTCCCGGCGGGCAGTGGTTTTCATGGCACCGGAATCACTCCCGGAACCGGGCTCGGTGAGGCCCCATGCCCCCAGTGCCCGTCCGCTTGCCAGATCGGGAATATACCTCCGCTTCTGCTCCTCGTTGCCGAAGAGCATGATATGGCCGGTGCAAAGGCTGTTGTGTGACCCAACGATCAGCGCCACGGACGGATCTACCTTGGCCAGCTCCTCAACTATGACAACAGCCTCCATTTCAGAGAGATTTGCCCCCCCAAGCTCTTCCGGCCAGGTTATTCCCATGAAACCCAGCGCACCGAGCTTGACAAGAATCTCACGGGGAAACTCCTGCGTTTCATCGTGTTGCAGCGCGACGGGACGAAGTTCTTTCTCGCCGAAGGACCGTGCGAGCTCCTGCACAGCCTTCTGGCCCTCCGTAAGTTCAAATTCCATAGCACCCCCGCTCCTTTTCTGGATTGAGGTCAGTGACGGTGAAAATCCTCGACGAGCTCGCGCGCAATCCCGTACGGTGTCGCTTCGAGTTTCATCACAGCATTCATCTTCCCTGCGAGAATGGTCTTGCGCTCACCCGTCCAGAAATCAACGCGAAGTCTGTCAGAGACAAGATCGGTAATCCGTCGTTCGAGGCGATTTCTTCGCCGCACCCGCAAGGCGCCACTCTCTTCCAGGTGGCTCCGGTGCTGGCCGATCGTCTCCGCAATCTCCGCTATCCCCCTATTCTCAGCCGCCACAGAACGGAGCACGACAGGCCTCCACTCCGCCCCCCGGCGGAAATTGAGAATCATCTCAATTGCCATGACGGCCTGATCGGCACCCGCCCGGTCGGCCTTGTTCAAGACGAAGAAATCAGCGATCTCCATCAGCCCCGCCTTCATTGCCTGAATGGAATCACCCGACTCCGGAACAAGGACAACAACAGTTGTGTCGGCAGCCCCCGCTATGTCGAGCTCCGATTGACCGACCCCCACGGTCTCCAGGATGATGACATCCATGCCGGCGGCGTCCAGGACATCTGCCGCTTCTGCCGCCTTCTTGCTCAATCCCCCGAGACTCCCCCGTGAGGCCATGCTGCGGATGAAGACACCCGGATCGAGGTCTACATCGGTCATCCGGACACGATCTCCGAGGAGGGCTCCACCGGTGAACGGGCTCGTCGGGTCTACTGCGAGCACACCCACTCGAAGCCCTCTCCCCCGGTACACCTTGGCCAGCTTGTTCGTCAGGGTGCTCTTTCCGGCCCCGGGTGGACCGGTGATCCCGATTCGGTACGATCGACCCGTAGAGGAGAAGATGCTCTCGAGCAGGTTCTCGGCATCTTCAGCCTCGTTCTCCACGCATGAGATCGCCCGTGCGATCGCAAGGCGATCGCCCGCGCGCAATCTGTTGAGGTCAACCCTACCACACGGAGCCATCTTAGAGCAGCGTCCTGAAATGTTCCACCGTCTTCCCAAGCCCTTCCTCGATACTCACTTCAGGTCTCCAGCCTAGCTGGCGCTCGATCTTCCCATAGCTGAGGACGCTCCGGAGTTGCTCTCCCTTCTTTGCCTCCCCGTGCTTCTCCTCACAGCGCGAGCCGGAGAGTGAACGGATGAGGTGAAAGAGCGTGCTCACCTCCGTTTCGATCCCCGTGCCGATATTATAGATGTTGCACTCATCCCGGTCAAGAGCGAGGACATTTGCCCGAACGACATCGCCAACGTAGACATAGTCCCTTGTCTGCCTTCCGTCCCCGTTGATGAGAGGTTGCTCTCCCTTCAGCATCCTGCTGGCGAAAATGGCGACAACGCCGGCCTCTCCTTCCGGATTCTGACGCGGGCCGTAGACATTCGCGTAGCGTAAACTCACCGACTTCAATCCGTGCACTGCGTGGTAGTAGAAGAGGTACTGTTCGGTCACCAACTTGGCCACTCCGTACGGCGAAATCGGCCTCGTGGGATGAGACTCATCGGCGGGGTACACGTCCTGCTCTCCATAGATCGCACCCCCGCTCGAGGCAAAGATGACATTCGACACCCCCGATTGCAGGCAGCACTCTGCGAGTGTCAGGAAGCCAAGTATGTTCACCGAGGCATCGTACGCCGGGTCGGATACGGATCGGCGGACGTCGATCTGGGCAGCCTGGTGACAGAGAACGTCAGGTTTTTCTGCCTGGAAGATCTTCTTCATCAGATCGGCATCACGAATGTCAGCCTCGTGGAACGTAGCCTGCGGATGGATGTTGGTGTCACGTCCGGTTGTGAGATTATCCACGACAACAACCTGATGACCCTTATCCACATATGCGTCCACGATGTGCGAGCCTATGAACCCCGCGCCGCCCGTAACCAGTATCTTCATGCAACCTCCTTGGTTTATGTGATGTCCCCCCGGATGAACAACCACGCAGTCAGCGCGTACACTCCCGCAGCGGCAAGGAGAAGAGATATGACCCATCCCCGTCTCGCACGCGAAGCCAGAAGTTCCTGCCGCAGCCCTCTCTCCACAAGAGCAACGCATCCCATACTGAAGAAGAGTATGAGTATGGGGACAACGGGGAGTCGGAACCGTGCCTCCGCGTGTAGAATGGCATGAACAATCCAGAAGAACGCCAAAGCAGTGTAGAGCGGAATGAATCTACGGTACGACAGGGCAGAGAACACGATGCCCAATGACATTCCCCCATAGAGGAGCGCGTCGAAGCCCACTGCCACAGCCTGTAGACCAATATTCGAGTCGCTGTGAGTGATGGGATAGATCCAGTAGATGTGTGACTTCTTCAGTCCACGTGCGAAAGCGTCAAGAGGATGCTCGAGGATGTAGCTGACGGCGATCTCGCCGCTCAGGCTGCTCCGTCCCACCTCATCCAGGGCGCCCGGATCATCCACCCCGCGCTGGCGTGCCTGTTCAACGTACCATTCCTGGAACCCCGGTTCAAGTCGCCAGCCCCCGGTCGAGAACGGATTGTTCCCTGTCAGCAAGGAGCTCCCCCCCCCGGCCGAGATCGGAATCAGCGATCCATGACGCTCATACGAACGGACCATCCACGGCAAGAGAACCAGCAACGCCACCCCAAAAGCCGTCAGGAGCTGCCCAGCCCCAAGAATGCTTCTGGACCTGCCGGCCCACCAGACCGATAGTAGGAGGAAGGGTATGAAACCCAGGAAAACTGCCCGTGTGAGAGCCGCGCACCCCGCCGAAAGACCCAGCAGGATAGCCCACCCCCAGGATGGCCGGCCACTCCAACGAAGACCCGCCAGGAGCGCTAGGAGGAAGAAACAGATGTAGAGGCTCTCGGTCTGCAGAAGAGCTCCGTAGACGATCAAGCCCGGGTAGAGAGCCCCGACAACGAATGCAATGCGAGCACCACGCCTACCCGGCAGGAGATCCAGCGCAAGGGTGTACAGGAGGAGGACGATACCGACGCCCAGAAGCGCTCCCACGATGTGGCCGGCCGCAACGGAGCCGTCTGACAGTACGAGCACGCATCCAAGCACCATCGGGTAGAAGGGCGCGCGTATGGAGTAATCCCCGTTTGAATCGACAAACTCCTCACCCCTGGCAATGCGACCGGCAAGATGCATATACTCCCGCTCATCCGATGTATACCCACCGGCATGAATGAGCGGAATGGCCGCGAGCCTCAGAAGGAGAACAGCCAGCAGCAACAGGAACAGTGACTTGTCTGATCCTCCGGTCGTCAACGCCACCTCCGCCTTACGTTGTCAGACCCTTACGACCAATGTCACGTCGATAGTGCATGCCGTCGAAGGAAATCCCTGCGAGAGCCTCATACGCCCTCTTGATCGCATCGGCCAGAGTTCCCTCCCGGAGGTGTGCCGTCACGCCGAGCACTCTCCCGCCGGAGGTGACGAGACGACCACCCTGCAGAGCTGTCCCCGCGTGAAAAACGGCAATGTCTCCCCTCCCTTCCAGAGAGTCGAGGCCCCTGATTTCCACCCCCTTCCGATAGGGGCCTGGATACCCCTCCGAAGCCGCGATAACGCAGAGCGCGTGGCCCGCCGGGCGCTCCTGCCCGGGCGTGAAGGCCTCCTCCGGAATCCTGCCACAGGCTGCGCCGTGAAGAAGTGTGGCAAGATCTCCGTCGTAGAGGGGAAGAACCACCTGGGTCTCCGGGTCCCCGAACCTGGAGTTGAACTCCACGACCTTCGGACCATCCTCGGTCAGCATCAGTCCGACGTAGAGGCAGCCGACATACGGTTTGCCCTCCGCAGCCATCCCCTCCAGGGTCGGCACGATGATGGTCCGTCGCACCGTTTCCATGATGTCACCCGTCACAAAGGGAGCGGGAGCATAGGCACCCATACCCCCGGTGTTCATCCCTCGGTCCCCGTCATAGGCCCGTTTGTGATCCTGAGCCGGAGCGAGCGTGACAAACCCCTTTCCGTCAGAGAGTGCAAAGACCGACGCCTCTATGCCTTCCAGGTACTCTTCGATGACAACAGTCGCAGCCGCGTCTCCGAAAGCCCTCCCCTCTATCATCCGGGTCAGCCCTTCCCGCGCCTCCTCCTTCTCACCGCAGATCAGAACCCCTTTTCCCGCAGCAAGGCCATCCGCCTTGAGAACGATCGGCGTGGGACAGGTATCAACGTACTCCTTTGCCTCGACCAGCTGATCCGCCCCGAATCGCCGGAAGTGCGCCGTGGGAATCCCGTGGCGTTCCATGAACTCCTTCGCAAAAGCTTTGCTCCATTCCAGGGCTGATGCTGCACGTGTCGGACCAAAAACGGTCAACCCACGCTCCCGGAAGAAATCCACCACGCCGTCGGCCAGTGGCTGTTCAGGCCCGACGACGGTCAGATCGATTCTCTCCCGAACGACAGCCTCCGCGAGACCGTGGAAATCACCCGGATCAAGTGCCAGGAGCTCCGCATGCGAGGATATCCCTGGATTCCCCGGGGCACAGAGGAGTGTGGAGACCCGGGGGCTCTGCGCCAGTTTCCACGCCAGCGCGTGTTCCCGTCCGCCGGAACCAAGGATCAATATCTTCATCTTCAGGTCTCAATCAATGATTCAAAGACCCTGACGAGAGATCGCGTGAGCGTAACACGGTTGTGCTTCTCCACCACCTCCTCCGGTGGCGCCGGCAGTTGGTGACGCTCGAACAGCTCGTAGAATTCCGAGAGAGCGTTCTTTATCCCCTGGACATCATTGGGTTCGACGACCTTCCCTCCTGCCTCGAGAATGGTGCTGCGCATAAACCCTTCCGGTACACAACCCAGGATGGCTTTTCTCGCGCCGATGTATTCGTAGACCTTCCCCGGGGTGCCCAGATCGTCACCCAGAATCATCCACAGCACATCCGAGTGGAGCAATTCCCGGACGCATTCCCGGTGCGGAAGGTACCCGTGAATCGTGACGGCATCCTGCAAGCCGAGTCGGCTCACGATCTTCCGGTTCTCCTTCCGAAATGTTCCGATGAACACAGATTCGATTCGGCCGCGCAGGCGGGGTTGTTCCTTGAAGAGTTCGTGCAGCGCCCGCAGGTAGTAGTCCGGGATCCGGTCTTCCCAGAAGATCCCGGCGTAGGTCACCCTCATCTTCTTCAGCCGCGGGGAGGGTTCGCCCCCGTCTGCCTCCCTGCCGATCTCTTCCCGGACCACCTCGAAATCTTCCGGGTCGAACCCCTGGGGGATGATGTCGACATCGTGGTAGGTCAGGAACCTGTACCGGTCGAGCAAGATCTCCTTGACCCGTCTGTTCGTGGTGACAACGTGGCTGCTTGCGCGAAGGGCCCTCCGCTCACGCGCCACATTCATCGAGCGATGGATGGGAGTCGGATAGAACTTGAAAGGGTAGTCCACCCACGGATCCCGGTAGTCAAGCACGAGGGGGATGTTCGTTCGGGCCTTCAGGCCCTCGCCTACCAGAAAGCTGGTGAAAGGGGGAGCTGTCGCAAAGATCATGTCAAATGGGGTGTCACGGTGCAACTCCATTCCCCGATCGATGGCCGTCTTCTTCCACCCGATCTTGTTGTCGGGAACAAAAACCGTGTCGCTGATCCGGCTGAGGAGTTTGCGCATTCTCTCATGCGGAAGGGCGACGACATCCTTCCTCGCCATCAGCTTCCCGGGACCAGCCGCCCCCGTCCTGACGATCCGGACCTCTTCCGGGTTCAGCTCCTCCAGCATGCTCGCATCCTTCGCAATGTATCCCCGAGGCTCCACCGTGAGGACCGTGGGACGCCAGCCGTAGCGAGGAAAGTACTTCACGAATTTCAGGGTCCGCTGGACTCCGCTAAGCCCCATCGGGGGAAAGTAGTAGGCCAGCACGAGCACCCTCCGGGGGCCAATGTCAGATGAGATCATTGTCACACCACCAGCAACTCCTTTGGCGCAGATGTGAGGACGCGACAGCCGTCAGGGGTGATGGCAACGTCGTCCTCTATCCGCAGGCCGAACTCCCCAGGCAGGTAGACTCCCGGCTCTATGGTGATGACCGAGCCGATGACGAGCCGGTCTCGGCTGAGCGACGAGACACGGGGCCGCTCGTGAACGTGGAGACCCAGGCCGTGCCCCAGAGAATGGGTGAAGAACTTTCCGTAGCCGGCCTTACGGATCCTCTCGCGTGCAATCCTGTCGAGCTCACTCGCCCACATCCCCGGCCGCGCTGCCTGAATGGCTTCTCTCTGCGCCGCCAGAACCAGTTCGTACGCTTCCCGCTTCCTCCTGGAGACAGACCCGACGGCTACTGTCCGCGTCAGATCAGAGCTGTATCCATCCACGGTACAGCCGAAATCCAGCGTCACGAAATCACCCCTCTTGATCCGGCGTCCCGAGGCCCGTGCATGCGGCAGGGCACCCCTCTCCCCGCTTGCCACGATCGGCTCGAAAGCGTCCTTCTCGGCACCCTTGGTTCTGTGCAGGTACGAAATCTCCGCCGCGATCTCCAGCTCGCGGACGCCCGGCCGGATCACCTCCAGAATCTCCTGAAACACGCTGTCGGTCAATCCCACGGCCCGATTGATCAGCGCCAGCTCGCGCGCGTCCTTCGCCAGCGCGATCTGCTCGACGATATCGGAGGCGGGCCAGAGCCGGACGCCGGGAAACCGCCTCCTCAGCTCCCGATAGACAGCGTACGTCACGTGCTGAGACTCGAAACCAACACGCCGACAGCCGGCAAGAAGCCCATTCTCCGTGACGGCCTCGAGGAGAGAATAGGGCGCGACGAGCCTGCGGCAACCCCGCACCTCCTCCCTGCTCTGGCCTGCGTAGCGCCCATCGGTGAGAAACACCGCAGATCGCGGCCGCACGACCAGAAGTGCGTGTGAGCCCGTGAAGCCCGTTAGGTAGCGGATATTGGGTAGGGAAGAAACGAGGATGGCATCGAGTTTCGTTGTTCGAAGTCTCTCACGGAGTCTTGCCAATCGAGAGAGTGCCATTAGAAACCGTCAATGGATTCAGAGGTGATAGTTCGGAGCTTCCTTGGTTATGAATACATCATGCGGGTGGCTCTCTTTGAGGCCTGCATCGGTTATTCGTATGAATCGGCCCTTCGCTTTCAGCTCGGCGATGGTCTTCGTGCCACAGTAGCCCATGGCAGCCCGCAACCCGCCGATCATCTGGTAGACGGTGTCCTCGAGCGGGCCCTTGAAGGGTACGCGGCCTTCAATGCCCTCGGGCACCAGCTTCTCTATGTCGTCTTCAGCGTCCTGGAAGTAACGATCTCTGCTCCCCTGCTTCATTGCCTCGACTGAACCCATCCCCCGGTAGAGTTTGTAGCTCCGTCCCTCATAGAGGACCTTTTCGCCCGGGCTTTCCTCCACACCGGCAAACAACCCCCCGATCATGACACAGTCCGCTCCGGCGGCAATCGCCTTGGGAATGTCGCCTGTCTGTTTGACCCCCCCGTCCGCAATGATCGGAATGCCCGCACCAGCTGCTGCGCGTGCGCACTCCATGATCGCCGTCACCTGGGGAACGCCGATCCCGGCAACCACCCTCGTTGTGCATATCGAACCCGGGCCCACGCCAACCTTCACGCCGTCCGCGCCGGCGCGGATAAGGTCTCTGGTCCCCTCCGCCGTGCCAACATTGCCGGCCACGACCTGAATCCCGGAGAACGTGCGCTTCAAACGCTTCACCGCATCGAGGACACCACGGGAGTGCCCGTGTGCCGTATCTACCACGATCAGGTCGGCCCCGGCATCAAGCAACGCGGCTGCCCTCTCCTCTGTCTCCGGAGTCACTCCAACGGCGGCCCCCACACACAGCCTTCCGTGCGAGTCCTTGCTCGCAAACGGGTGCCGGATCTTCTTCTGGATATCCTTGAACGTGATGAGACCCTTCAGAACACGCCTTCTGTCAACGACCGGGAGTTTTTCGATCTTGTGCTTCTCCAGAATACCTTTGGCCTGCTCAAGAGTCGTTCCCATCGGTGCGGTGACGAGACCCTCTTTTGTCATGATGTCGGAGACATATCTGTCTTCATCAGGCTCGAATCGGAGGTCTCTGTTCGTGATGATACCAATCAGCCGGTTCTCCTGGTCGACGACCGGAATCCCAGAGATACGGTACTTCGCCATAAGAGCGAGCACGTCGCGAACGCGCTGATTGGCCTCCACGGTCACCGGGTGGAGAATCATGCCGCTCTCGGAGCGTTTGACTTTGTCCACCTCCTCGACCTGCCGGGCTATGGTCATGTTCTTGTGGAGAATGCCGATTCCCCCCTCGCGGGCAATGCCGATAGCCATCTCCGACTCTGTAACGGTGTCCATCGCCGCGCTCAGGAGAGGAATGTTGAGCGAAATCGCTGCGGTGAGTTTCGTGTGGACTTTTACGTCTCTCGGGAGAACGGTCGACTTCGAAGGCACCAGAAGAACATCATCGTACGTCAGTGCCTCACCGATAATCTTCTTCATCGTCATCACGCTCATTCCCCGGTTGGTTGGGTGGGAGATCAGACTATGCGAACGCCGGAATCCCCGTGACGTCCTCCCCCACGATCAAGGTGTGCATCTCGTGCGTTCCTTCGTAGGTCATCACGGATTCAAGGTTCGCCGCATGACGCATGACGGGATATTCATCAAGGATCCCGTTCGCCCCCAGAATCGATCGAGCTTCGCGGGCGATGCGCAACGCCTGGTAGACGTTGTTTCTCTTTGCCAGGGAGATTTGCTGAAACCTGATCTCCTCCTGGTCCTTCAGTCTGCCCAGTTGCAGGCAGAGGAGTTGACCCTTCGTAATCTCCGTCAGCATCTCCACGAGCTTCTCCTGGGTAAGCTGGAAGGAGGCGATGGGCTTGCCAAACTGGATGCGAGTCTTCGCGTATTCCAGTGCGCTGTCATAGCACGCCATGGCAGCACCGATCGCTCCCCAGGCGATACCATATCGCGCCTGACTCAGGCAGGAGAGGGGGAGCTTGAGGCCATGGCCATGTGGCAGGATGTTCTCCCGGGGGATATGGACATCCTCCAGGACGAGCTCCGAGGTCACCGACGCGCGGAGGGAATGCTTGCCCTTCATTTCTGGTGCGCTGAACCCCTTGCTCCCTCTTTCCACGAGGAAGCCGTGGACGGTTCCTCGGAGCTTCGCCCAGACAACAGCGACGTCGGCGATCGTCCCGTTCGTTATCCACATCTTGGCGCCGTTCAGCACGTACCCGTCGGCGGTCTCCTCTGCCTTCGTGATCATCCCGCCAGGGTTTGAGCCGTAGTCGGGCTCGGTCAGGCCAAAGCACCCGATCTTCTCTCCCGCCGCCAGTCTTGGCAGCCAGAACTCCTTCTGCAGGTCGGATCCGTAGGCGAAAATCGGGTACATGACGAGAGCGCTCTGGACCGAGGCAAAGCTCCGGATGGCGCTGTCGCCGCGTTCAAGCTCCTGCATGACGAGCCCGTATGCGACGTTGTTCATCTCCGCACACCCGTAGCGCGCAGGCAACGTGGCACCAAAGAGACCCAGTTCCGCCATCGCACCGACGAGGTCCATCGGACAGGTTCCCTCGCGATAGTGCTTCTCAATAACGGGAAGGACCCGATCGTTGACGAATTCCCGCACGGTGCTCCTAACGAGCAGCTCCTCCTCTCCGAGAAGCGAGTCAATCTGGAAGTAGTCGGTCCCTCTGTAGGCGGCCATGGTCCTCATGAAGGTCTAAAAAAGGCCCTGAGGCGTACACGACAGGGCCGGGCGGCTATAAATTGTGCCAATATCCTCAAAAAAGGAGTGAATGTCAAGGAAGCAAGCCGTACCGCTTGATCTTCAGATAGAGTGTCTTCTTGCTTATCCCGAGGTCCTCTGCTGTCTTCGCCCGGTTGTAGTTGTTCTTGCGGAGCACCAGATCAATGTGTCGCTTTTCGACTTCTTCAAGAGAAAGGTCCTCCAGCCCGTTCGGATCGGGTGCAAGGACCGCTCCAGCCGCGGGCGCAGCTGCGTGGAGATGAGCCGACAGGTCACTGCCCGCAATGACATCTTCCTTCGAGAGGAGGACAGCACCCTCGAGAATGTGCTCGAGCTCCCTGATGTTGCCCGGCCAATCATAGTCCGTCAACACCTTCAGAGCCCCGGGGGCGAGTTTCTTCACATTCCGGGACTTCGTTTTCTGTGCAAGGAAGTACTCTGCAAGTATCGGGATATCCTCCTTGCGCTCTTTCAGGAGCGGCATCTGTAACGTAATGACGTTGAGACGGTAGAGGAGGTCCTCCCGAAAGCGACCCACCGATACCTCCTCCCGAAGCTTCTTGTTCGTCGCGCTGATGACGCGAACATCGACCGTGAGCAGGTTCGTCCCGCCAACGCGACGGAACTCCCCGGTCTCGAGAAATCGAAGGAGTTTGGGTTGGATGGCAGGGCTGATGTCGCCCACCTCGTCAAGGAACAGTGTCCCACCGTTCGCGACCTCCACGAGGCCCTGCTTTGTCGAATACGCGTTGGTAAATGCCCCCTTCTCATGCCCGAACAACTCGCTCTCCAGAAGGGAGTCCGGCAGAGAAGCGCAGTTCACGGCGACAAACGGGCGGTTGCTCCTGGGGCTCCTGCGGTGTATGAGATTGGCAATGAGCTCCTTCCCCGTACCGCTTGCCCCTTCGATCAGGACGAAGGAGTCGCTCTCGGCGAACCGGCTCGCGCTCTCCACAAGCTTGAGAAACGCCGGGCTCTGCCCGATGATCTCTGCCCTCCCCGTCTTTCTCGTAAGTTCGCTCTTCATCAGCTTGTTATCGATGAAGAGTTGTCGGCGCTCGATTGCCCGATGGATGGTATTGAAGAGCTCGTCGATGTCGTACGGTTTGGCGAGGAAGTCGTACGCTCCCATCTTGATTGTCTTGATGGCGGTCTTGACGTCCGCGTAGTTCGTCAGGATGATGACCTGTGTCGTGGGAGAGTACTCCTGTACGAACTTCAGCACGTCAATGCCACTCACCCGGGGCATGCGGATGTCGAGGAGGATGAGGTCGTACACTTTGGCCTGGATCAGGTTGATCGCCTGGCCACCATCGGCGGCAGTGTCGACGTTGAATTCGTCAGATTCGGAGAGTTCGCCTTCGAGGATTACTCTGAGAGGCTCTTCATCATCAACGATGAGGAGATTATACTTCTTGGGCATGGTCCGGCCGGCATTCGTCGATGCTGGAACGGAGCTTCGGAATGAGTGTCTCCGTCTACTCGCTCAGGACACGTTCGATCGTTGTCAACAGGTCCACAAGGTCGTACGGCTTGCTGACAAAGTCATCGGCGCCGAGTTTCTTCGATTCGATGGCATTCTTCAAATCAGCAAACCCTGTGAGCATCACCACTTTCGTCTTCTCATGGTTCTGCTTGATGTGCTTCAGCACCTCAAACCCGTTCATACGCGGCATCTTGATGTCGAGGAGAACGAGGTCGAATGCGACCTTCCCGAGCTCGCCAACCGCCTCGTCGCCATCGGCGGCGGTGTGTACTTCATACCCCTCGTTCATCAACTCACTGCTCAGAACGGTTCGCAGGGCGTCTTCGTCATCAACAACGAGAATCGAGCCTTTTGTTGCCATCGCTTCTGTGCTCCGGTGTGCAGTGACACGACAGGATGTTACCCGCTCCAGCCGTGGCTGGCGGTCTCCTCTGCTTGAGTCCGCAGGTGACACAAGTATAGGCATAATCGTGCAGAAAATCAACCATCCGGAACATGCCTGCTCCTTGCTTGCAACTCTCGGGTGGGGGTGGTATAATACCCATGCTCGCCATGGAAACTCAGACGCCCATCCATCTGCTCTTCGTCGACGACGACACGAGCTACGTCGCCGTTGCCCAGCACCTCTTGTCGAAGTACCCGGCAAGGAAATTCCATATCCTCTGGAGACAGGACGGGACCTCAGCGATAGACCTCCTCGAACAGGGTCCGTCCGTGGACCTCCTGTTGCTCGACTACTACTTGCCTGAAACCAACGGTTTGGAGCTCATAAAGGAGATTCGCTCCAGAGGGATCGAGATTCCGATAATATTCCTCACCTCCAGCAGAGACTTTCGGCTCGCGGTTGAAGCCATGAAGCAGGGCGTCGAGGACTACCTGGTCAAGGACGAAGCGATTGATTCTGTCCTCCCCAGGACCATCATTAATATCCTCGGGCGGGTTCAGTTGAAACGCCGTATTGCCGAACAGAAGAAGGCGGACCTCCTTGCACGCAAGCGGACTGATGCCATCAAGGAACTGGTGGTTACCGTATGCCATGAATTCAACAACCCGTTGGCGGCGATCAAGATCAGCACAGATATCCTCGACCGGCAGAACCTCCCCGCCCCGGAGGCCGATACGGTGCGGCAGATGGAGGCCAGCATCGGGGCTGTGGAGAAGGAGATAAACAGGCTCAGGGACATCAATTTCGAGGCCGATGCGACTTGAGGAGGCCGGCCCGCTGGGTGGGGCTCCTTGCATCTCAGCCCGAGGGTTCGTATATTCGGGTCGAGAGATTATTGTTCCTCACAGAGTATGTTGAAGCGAAAAGGCTACGCAGCTCAAGAATTCCTCATCGGGAACCCAACGGTTCAGAAATCCACATCCCGCCACCCGGCGGGATTCTTTGTTTTTTGGGGGGGTGGGGCGATCCGATGACCGTTCGCGCAGCGCTCGACATCCTTGAGGAGTGGGCACCGCAGGAAATCGCATGGGACCGCGACAATCCAGGTCTGCAGTGTGGATCTCCTGACGCTCCTGTGACGGGAATCCTGGTAGCCCTTGACGTCGACGAGGAGGTGATCGAAGAGGCCAAGCGAAAGAAGGCAAACCTGATCGTCAGCCATCACCCCCTCCTCTTCAAGCCCTTGGAGAGGGTCGATACACGCAAGCCGAGCGGAAGGTGCATTTCCTCACTTCTGGAGGCTGGCATAAGCCTCACCTCCGTCCACACGAACGCAGATTTCACGTCTGGCGGAACCAGCTTCGTGCTTGCCGAGAAACTCGGACTCCAGAAGGTGGTTCCCCTCCACTCCCCCTTCAGGCTGCAGAAGAAAATTGTCACATTTCTTCCCGCCGAGCACGTCGAGGCGGTCGCCTCCGCCATGGCTGATGCCGGGGCGGGGATCATAGGAAACTATGACCACTGTTCATTTCGCCTCGGCGGAACAGGAACCTTCCGGGGAAACGACGCAGCACACCCCGCCGTCGGGAGAGCGGGGAGGGTCGAACAGGTCAATGAAGTTCGCCTCGAGGTAGTAGCGCCCGGGCCGAAGGTCGAGAGTATCCTGCGCGCGCTCCGCGCTGCACACCCGTACGAGGAGGTTGCCTACGACATCTATCCGACGGAGAACCGGAGCGCCGAGTACGGCATGGGGACCATTGGCGAGTTGCCCCGCCCCTGCTCGCTCCGGAGCTTCCTCGTGAAGGTGAGGAAGGTTCTCGCCATACCTCACCTGCGGTTCTCCGGCGACCTGGCACATCAGATCAGGCGGGTGGCGGTCTGCGGTGGGAGCGGCGCCGACCTCCTGGAGGAGGCAGTCCAGAAGGGGGCAGACGTACTCGTGACCGCGGACGTCCGCTACCACAGTTTTCACGCGAGCAGTGGCCGCATCGCGCTCGTGGATGCCGGTCACTACGAAACGGAACGGCCGGTCGTTGACATGATCATCGAAGTCTTGAAGAGGGGAGTCAGACGCCGCCACGAGAACGTGCCGGTGTACGAGTCCTCAGTGTCGACAAACCCAGTACACTATATTTAGCATGTGAGGAACAGACGTTGAAAGAGAAGCTTCGCAACCTCTACCTGCTGCAGCTGATAGATTCACACCTGGACGAACTCGAAGAGATGAAGGGTGACCTCCCCTCGGAGGTCAATGCTCTGGAGACACAGCTCGGTGAGCTGGAGGAGAAGATAGAGGAGCTGGAGAAGACGATGAAGGGTGCGTTTTCCGGTCGCAACGAAGCCGACAGCGACATTGTGGGCCTCAGGGAGAAGCTCGAGAAGTACAAACAGCAGCAGTACGCGGTGCGAAACAACCGCGAGTATGACGCGCTCACCCGGGAAATGGATGCAGCCACGGAGGCAATTTCCCGGCTGGAGAAGCAGATGGAAGGACTCGAGGGGAAGGCTTCCGTGGCTCGGAGTGATATCGAAGCAGCCAAGCGGGAGATGGAAGAACTAGAGAAGCTGCTCGAAGAGAAGCGTACGGCCCTTGCAGAGGTCTCCAAGGCCACCGAGGAGGAGGAGCTTCGGTACAGCCACGAGCGGGAGAAACTCGCGGTGCGTATCGGGAAGGGGGACCTCAAGGCCTACGACCGGATACGGAAAGCCAAGCGGGGGAGGGCGATCGTCCCGGTGAAGCGGGGGGCGTGCGGCGGCTGCTACAACAGGGTACCGCCCCAGCGGTTGGTCGAACTCCGGCAGAACACGAAGATCTACACGTGTGAACGGTGTGGCCGGATGCTCGTCTCAGACGAAATCGCCGAGGCAACCGTGGACGTTGCATGATCCTCCACGCGTTTACTGACGGGGCTTCGAGGGGAAACCCCGGCGAGAGCGGGTTCGGCATTATCGTAAAGGATGACAGCGGAGATACGATCCTCGCGCTGAGCGGCTACATTGGCCGCACGACGAACAACATTGCAGAGTACACCGCGCTGCTGAAACTCCTTGAGCACATGCGTTCAGCAGAGTGCTCTCGGATGATCGTACACTCCGACAGCGAATTGATGGTCAGGCAGCTCAATGGATCGTACAAGGTCAGGGACAAGGGCCTGAAGCGCTACCACGCGCGGTTTCAGGAGCTCAAGAAGAGCCTCCCCTTCGACATTGTCATCCGGCACATCGGCCGGGAAGAGAACAAAGAGGCAGATCGTCTGGCAAACGAAGCAATCAACACCCGCACGTCGTCTTCCGCGTGAAGGTGCGGGTGGACATGGGTGTATAACTAACAACACCATCAACAACGCAGGTCGGGCAGCCGCGTCTGCCGCACGCAGACGAGGAAAGTCCGAACTCCGCAGAGCGAGGTGCCCCGTGAAGAGCGGGGGTCCTGCCGTGTGCAAACTGGCAGGAACGGAAAGTGTCACAGAAAACATACCGCCCTTCGGTCCGCCACTGGGGGATTGAAGGGTAAGGGTGAAAAGGCGAGGTAAGAGCTCACCGCCCTGTCAGCAATGGCAGGGGCACGACAAACCCCACCTGGAGCAAGACCAAATATGGGAGGTGGAGCTGCTCGCTCCTCTCCTCCCCGATCAGGGGAGGCCCCTCCCGGGTAGGTCGCTAGAGCCAAGGAGCAATCCGCGGCCCAGAGAAATGGCTGCCTCTTCCGTCACCTGACGGAACAGACAGAATTCGGCTTACAGACCTGCGCTGCTTTCTTTCCTGCCGCACACAGGAAGGAATGCAGGCTTACCGTCCGGAGAAGATGTGATCAACACCAAGAAGGAGTATCGGTGGACTCTCGCCGGACCACCTGATGAATCTGTAACCGCCCGCCTCGCCAGGGAAATCAATATCCCGGAGCCCCTCGCCCGGGTTCTCGTTCTCCGCGGCATCGACAGCTACGAGAGCGCCAAAGCCTTCTTTCGCCCCACGTTGGATCAGCTCCATGACCCTTTTCTGCTCGATGGGATGCACGCAGCCGTTGACCGCCTGATTAAGGCGCTGCAGGAAAGAGAGAAGATCCTTGTCTTTGGCGACTACGATGTCGACGGGACAAACGGAGCGGCAATGCTCTACCTGTTCCTTCGAGCGCTGGGAGGGACGGTGGAATACTACGTGCCCGACCGCATTGAGGAGGGTTACGGGATCTCCCGCCAGGGTATCGATCGTGCTGTACGGGAAGGAGTGGGGCTCTTTCTCTCGGTTGATTGCGGGATCACTGCGGTCGAACCGGTTGATTACGCCAACCAGCTGGGGTTGGATGTCATCATCTGCGACCACCACGAACCGGGTCCCGCCCTGCCGCGTGCAGTGGCCGTCCTGGACCCGCTCAAGGAAGGAGACACCTACCCGTTCAAGCACCTGTGCGGGTGCGGTGTCGGTTTCAAGCTCATCGAGGGTCTCGCCCGGAAGGTCGGGAAAGAGACGGAAGTCTTCTCGTACCTGGATTTCGTGGCACTCGCAAGCACAGCCGACATTGTGCCGCTCACGGGGGAGAATCGTGTGTTGACCAGGCTTGGACTCGAGACCATCAATGCCCGACCCCGCCCCGGACTCAAAGCATTGATCCAAGGAGCAGGTCTCCATCTCGGCGACATCGCCACCGGTCAGATCGTGTTCGTGCTGGGACCCCGCATCAACGCTGCCGGCCGCCTCGGCGACGCAACCCGTGCGGTGAGGCTGCTTACCTGTACAGACCCGGTCGAAGCCGAAGAGCTTGCCGCCGTCCTCGAACAGGAAAACCTCAACCGGAGGAAGATCGACGAAGACACGTTTGCGAATGCTCAAGAACTCGCCGAGTCACAGTTCAACCTGGAGACCGACCCGGCCATCGTCCTCCATCAGGAAGGCTGGCATCCTGGCGTTGTCGGCATCGTCGCTTCCCGCATGGTCGAGAAGTACCACAAGCCGTCTATCATGATGGCAACGGTTGACGGAGTGGCGAAAGGGTCCGCTCGCAGCGTCTCAGGCTTCGATGTCTTCGAGGCTCTCCGACACTGTGAGGACCTGATTATTCAGTTCGGCGGGCACAAGTACGCAGCGGGATTGACCGTAGAAATAGGTCGGCTGGATGAATTTCGGAGCGCTTTCAACGAGGCGGTGCATTCTCTCATGACCGAAGAGCTGAAGACGCGGGAGATCCGTATCGACGTAGAACTCTCGCTCCGTGATTTGACACCTCGATTCCTCCGCATCCTGAAGGAGTTCGGACCGTTCGGCCCCAGCAACCTCAAACCCACATTCGTCGCAAGGAACCTCGAAGTCGTTGGCACGCCACGCATCGTCGGAAAGAATCATCTTCGTTTCAAAGTGCGACAGGACGGAAAACTCATTGACGCCATAGGATTCGGACTCGGTGAGCACCTGCAGCTGGTATCGGGAAAGAGAAGCGACCTGGAGTGCGTGTTCACCGTGGATGAAAACTCGTGGGTTTCCTCGACGGGTGAGCGGGTCGGGAATGGTCTGCCTCAGTTGAAAATAAGGGACTTGCACTAGACCACGCATCCAAGGGAGGATCACCTCATGTCCGGCCACTCGAAATGGTCAACGATCAAGCGGAAAAAGGGTGCAACTGACGCCGCCCGCGGCCGACTCTTCACCCGTCTGATCAGGGAAATCAGTGTGGCCGCCCGCAACGGCGGCGGAAACCCGGATAGTAATCCTCGGCTGCGCCTCGCTGTCCAGAATGCAAAACAGGCCAATATGCCCGCAGACAACATCAAACGGGCCATCCAGAAGGGAACCGGCGAACTCCCTGGCACTTCCTTTGAAGAAATCACCTACGAGGGCTACGGTGCTGGCGGTGTCGCCATCCTTGTCGAGGTCATGACCGACAACAGCAACCGGGCTGTTTCCGAGATGCGACACCTGTTCTCCCGGTACAATGGCAACCTCGGACAGTCCGGGAGTGTAGCCTGGATGTTCACCAGGAAGGGAAACCTCACCATACCCACAGGCGGAGCGAACGCCGCTCTCAACGACGACGATCTCCTGGGCATCATCGTGGAAGCCGGGGCCGATGACATGCAGACCGAGCGCGAGGTCCACACGATAACAACATCGCCTCATGCGTTCGAGGACGTCAAAAAGGCTCTCGAGGACAAGGGCATTGCCATTGAAGACGCGTCGCTTCAGATGGTACCTCAGAATCTCGTCAAGGTAGCCGGCAAGGAGGCTGAGCAGGTTCTGAAGCTGATGGAATCGCTGGAGGAACATGACGACGTGCAGAATGTCTACGCGAACTTTGACATCGATGAGACGGAACTCGAATCGTTCAGCAACTGAACCCGACGAACCGACCGGTTCCGGAGCTCCCGTTGTGCTGGGAGTGGACCCCGGGACTCTCTCCACGGGATTCGGCGTGGTGGCCCGCCGGGGATCAGCGGTCAGGCTCCTCGGGTGTGGGACGATCCGGAACAACTCCGCCCTCTCCATGCCCCTGAGACTCAAGAGGATATACGATGAGCTTCAGAGCGTCATCGACCGGTTTCAACCGACAGAGTGCGCCATCGAGAGCGCCTTCTACGGGAAGAACGCTCAGTCGGCCCTGAAACTGGGGCACGCACGCGGCGTCTCGATCCTTGCGGCCGTGCAGAAGGGCATACCGACGACTGAGTACTCCCCCCGAGAGGTGAAGAAGGCGGTGGTGGGCAGGGGGAACGCATCGAAGGAACAGGTACAGTTTATGGTGAAGGCGTTACTCGGCATGCAGCGAGAGGTCATGCTTCACGACACCTCCGACGCCCTGGCCATCGCACTGTGCCACCTTCAGCGCTACGCAAGCCCGGCTATGAGATTCAAAGACTGGGTATCCTATGTGGCTGCTCAACCGGGACGGGTACGGGAATGATCTCCACGCTTCAAGGCACCCTAGTGAGTAAGTCGCCCACAGAAGTGGTCATCGACGTTGGCGGCGTCGGGTACGGTCTGCACATCCCGCTCTCGACCTATGAAGCGACTGGTGGAGTAGGTTCCAATGTGAAGCTCTACACGCACCTCCATGTTCGCGAGGATGCTCTTCAACTCTACGGCTTTGCTTCAGAGCAAGAGCGGGCCGTCTTCCGTCTCCTGGTCTCCGTGAACGGGGTCGGACCGCGCATGGCGCAGGGAATTCTCTCGCGAAGCTCCGTGAGTGAGTTCAAGAATCACATCGCGCAGGGAAATCTCTCTGCGCTCACGGCAATCCCCGGAGTTGGACGAAAGACGGCTGAGCGCCTCGTGGTGGAATTGCGTGAAAAAGTGGTGCGGCTGGAACCTGAGACCTCTCTTCAGGCCGGGGCGGCAGACCCCCAGTCGCAGACCCGGTCTGAGGCGCTCCTTGCCCTCATCTCTCTTGGCTATACACGCTCGGTCGCCGAGCGGGCTCTCCGCGGCGCGATTCAGGAGTCCGGAAGCTCCAGCGTGGAAGCGCTCATCAAGGCAGCCCTGCGCAATGCGGCGGAGTAACAGAACGTGAAGAGACAGCACGACACGACAAGCCCCGAACGGCTTGAGAATGAAGCCGAATTCGACAGGGCCCTGCGACCGTTGTCCTTCGCGGATTTCCACGGGCAGGAGAAGATCACTCAGAATCTCACGGTGTTCATCACTGCGGCACGGCAGCGACGCGAGCCGCTGGACCATGTCCTTCTGACCGGCCCTCCCGGTCTGGGAAAAACCACCCTCGCACACATCATCGCGAACGAAATGGGGAGCGCCATCAAAGCGACCTCCGGGCCCGTCCTCGACAGGCCCGCAGACCTGGCGGGAGTTCTCACTAACCTCCAGGAGGGAGATGTGCTCTTCATCGACGAGATCCACCGCCTCAATCCCGTGGTGGAGGAATATCTCTACTCGGCGATGGAAGACTTCCGGCTCGATATCATGATCGATTCCGGACCGAGTGCGAGGAGTATCCAGCTCTCCCTCCCCCAGTTCACACTGATCGGTGCGACGACGAGAGCAGGCCTACTCACATCGCCCCTCCGCGCACGGTTTGGAGTCACCAACAGACTCGATTACTACCCCAGCACCATTCTCTTCCGGATTCTTCTCCGTTCGGCAGAAATTCTCAACATCAGGATAGACGAAGCCGGAGCCCACGAAATAGCGCGCCGTTCACGGGGGACGCCGCGGATAGCAAATCGACTTCTTCGCCGATGCCGGGACTTTGCACAGGTGGAGAAGAAGCTTGCACGTTTCAAAGGGGTAATCGCACAGGCGGTGGCAGATCACGCGCTTGAGGCGCTCGAGGTGGACGAGCACGGTCTGGACGAGATGGACAAGAGAATCCTGATGTGCATCATCCAGAAGTACGCCGGCGGTCCCGTGGGCATCAATACCCTCGCCGTGGCGGTCGGGGAGGAGCCCGGTACCATCGAGGAAGTCTACGAGCCGTACCTGATACAGGAGGGCTTCATCCAGCGGACGCCACGCGGGCGGGAAGTCACCAAACTCGCCTACGACCACTTCAAGTTCCCACCGCCGGGCTCCGGCCAACCAACGCTCTTCTCTCCACCATGAGCCCCGCCTGGCTATCCCGGAACAGGCTTCCGCGCGAGTTCTACCTGCGGGGTACCCTGACGGTGGCCAGAGAACTGCTGGGAAAGTATCTTGTGAGGCGGCTCAACAATGATCACCTCTCGGGGATGATCGTCGAGGTTGAGGGCTACCTTGGAGAGAGAGATCCCGCAAGCCACGCGTACCGGGGAAGAACGCGGCGCAACGACGTGATGTTCTGGACGGGTGGACACCTCTACGTCTACTTCACCTACGGTATGCACTTCTGCAGCAATGTTGTCACGGGAGCCGAAGGAGAACCTCACGCAGTACTCATCAGAGCCCTTGAACCCCGACACGGCATTGAGGCGATGCTCCGGAATCGGAGATTGAAGGACGGAAAGCTGACAGGACTGCTCAGCGGGCCGGCAAAGATCTGCCAGGCGCTGCGGATTGGGCGAAGAGAAAACGGAACCGATCTCTGCGGCGGGGAGATCTGGATAGCCAAGGACCCGCATAAACGTGTTGCTCCTTGCGTTGCGCGCTCCACGCGCGTGGGGGTCTCAGAGGGCCGAGACCATTCTTGGAGGTTCTATATTCCGGGGAGTCCCTTTGTCTCTTCCGGCAGGCCCTCCTGAAGACGGCCCCCCTGAGAGACGGCCCGCGGGAAGAGGTTCCATACCGGTCCATCCTTCGCAGAACCTGCCCGGAGATCAACGATCCTGCGACCCTCGAGCACACCGAACCGGGGAGGTCCCTGCAATACCGCGCCGCCGCTCAACAGATTATCGTACGAGAACCAGCTTCCGAACAAAACTCCTGCCGGCAACCTCCATCCGGCAGAGGTAGACTCCACTTGCCAATCTTCCAGCATCGAACCGTACCTCGTATCTCCCCCCATCGCGGCGCTCGTCCAGAAGTAATTCGATGAGCTCACCCGTGAGTGCGTAGACGCCGAGTCGGACCTGCGCGGCAACCGGGAGGGTGAGGCGAAGTACAGTCTCCGGGTTGAATGGATTGGGATAGTTCTGTTCGAGTGCGAAATCCTGCGGAGGTTCTTCCTCCTTACCCACATCGGCCACCGTTACCAGGAATGTGCGAGCCGAACTGAATGGTCCCCAGCCTGTGGCATTGCCGGCCCGCACGCGCCACCAGTATCCTCGCCCCGGGAGAAGACCGTGAACGACCTTCAGCGTGTCAGCTCCCGTCGAGTCGATCTGGCTGAACATGAACGCCGGGTCTGCGGAGAGTTCGAACCAGTAGCGAGACACTGATGGCATCGAGGCAAGCCAGGTGAACTGAACGCTGTCACTCATGACCGCTCCTCCCTCAGGGGGAGAAACAGGCGTCACCTGAGCCGGCAGGCCGAGGACTGTAGTGAATCCCAGGGCTGAGGAGAAGAGGGTCTTCCCGATGGCCGTTGTCCCCCTTACGCGCCAGAAGTAGCGTCTCCCCTCGGCAAGACCGATTACTGTCCGGGCCGTGTCGATAACTGTAGAATCGTTCTTCACAATGCCCCCGAGAAAGCTCGAGTCTGCTGCAAGTTGCAGGTGGTAGACAACCGCTCCCTGTACAGGGTGCCAACGGAACGTGACGATGGTCGGCTGGTTTTGCGCGTCGGGCGCCGGGTCCACCGGCTCTGGGCCTGGCATCGCCGTAGAAAAGCGCCGGCGGGACGAGAACGTGCTGTTGAGGAAATTCTTCCGTGAAGCGACACGCCAGTGGTAGTGAAGACCCGGTTGGAGTCCCGTCAGGAGAGCTGAGGAATCTGACAGCGTCGAGTCATCCACGACCATTGGAGGGGCGAACAGAGAGTCATCATCCACCTGAATCCATGAGGCGGCCCCCGGTGCAACGCCCGACCATCGGAAAACGACATCCAGAGGAAGACCCATTTCACCGTCGAGCGGGCGTACGGGTACCGGCGGAGGGATCGCTGTGCTGAATGCCCAGGGCTGGGAGAATGGGCCGATCAGCGTCTCCCGCAGTGCCCGGATTCGCCAGAAATGGAGGCGTCCCTGCTCAAGCCCCGTCACAATCCGCACCGTATCAACAAGCAAGGAATCCCTCACAACAAGTCCCACTCCAAAGAGTGAGTCCGTAGCGACCTCAAACTCGTACCCAGTCGCCCCGCCTACACTCCTCCACGCGAACGTGAGTGGATCAGAAACACCTTGAACACCTGGAGGTGGCATCACCGGATCTGGAGCGGGCAATGGGCGTTCTTCAGGATCTCCAGCACTGATGGCAATCGGTTTGTACGCAGCCAGGACCCTGGGCGCGACCGATGCATGCGATGTTCCCTCGACGAGCCCAAGTGTGAGACGTTTCGGCACATCGGTGAGATAGCCACTGTCCAAGTTGCGCCCGAAGCCGAATACCGTCATGTTCGCTTCCATGGGGTAGTAGGAATCCACAACACTATCTCCTTCCTCAAGGGCGATGAAGAGAGAGCGGCCTGCCGGACCAGACGACGGATCGCTAAAGTAGAGCCATTCCTCTCCTGGCAGGTCGCCGGTCCACGATTCGGACAGCGGCTTCTGCGTTCCGTCGGACCGGACCATGAAATCCGTTTCTGGCTCTAGGCTGCCGCCGGGAGTCCCTTCATAGAGGAGCCAGTACGAATGGTTGACGCGGGTCATGGTCATCCGTGCGTGCTGTGGGTAGAACTCCCACACACATTCCCATTCCCCCGCAGCGCGGGAACGAAGGGTAGCCTTGAGCGGGCCCTGCCACAGGATCTCGCTCAAAGATGACGTATCACCAGGGTGGAAGTACCCCTCTGGATAGACTGCGTTCGGAATACCGCGATAGAGCCCAGCTGAGCCGCTCCCCGGAATCGTGCTGAACCCGATCCAGTCCTGCCCGCCTCCGTCGACCCAGCTGGAGAGACCTCCCCCCTCCTTGTGGTAGAAGAACACCGAGGCGGGTGTCTGGATTCTATACGTCAGCAACCCCTCGTCCGTGATGTTGTCGTCTATCCGAACCAACGGGGTGAAGCTTGGAGGCGAGTAGGCTGACCCAATCAGATCGAAATAGAGATGGTAGTACCGCTCTCCTGAAGAGCGTGTTGTACCCGTCATCTGGAGGATGACGTTGCCCTTCGCATTCGAAGTCGGATCATAGGCGGAATCCGGATCGAACTGGAAGGGAACTGATGCAGCAACTATATCGCCCTGCGCATTCACCTCCGTCAGACGGAGCGAGGAAGCATCGAAGGGAGCTGCAATGCCGAGGGAGTCCAGTAAGCTGGTGAAGTTCAGCTCGATCTCTGCCGTAGCATCGACCCGCTCGACACTCGATGCCACCGTGAGGGCAACCCGATAGGGTCGGACCGGGTCGTTCCAGTCTTGGGCAGAAGAACCAACAAGAACCAGAACGGTAAGCACGACAATCGCAGAGAGCGAGGATTTCCTCGCTACGTGCGGACAACCATGGCGAAACTGCCGGTTCACACTCTCCTCCCGTACGATGGCCACAATCTTCTCCACTGCATAATCCTTGCCATACGTATTGTCGTGCGTGGATTGGTCGTTCAGTATGCGAATGGGATCGCTCGATGGAGGGTAGGGAAAGGGAAGCGTGGGCAGAAGGAAGCCAAGGGAAAGCGGGGGATCCCCCGTCCTGGAGCCTTCATTCCTCGACACGCTTGGCTTCGCATCTTCCGGAGCCGCTACTGGTACCTATCTGATGAGAAGCATCATTCTCGTTTCGACGAAGCCCCCTGCCTGAAGCCTGCAGAAATAGGGGCCGCTGGCAAGCCCCTCTGGCTTCCAGTCCACGACATGCACACCCGATTCCATCTCCGTGTCAACCAGAGATACGATCTGTTCTCCCATCACAGAAAAAACGGTCAGGGTGACGCGCATTCGCGACGGAATGGAGAACGAGAGTGTGGTCGTCGGGTTGAAAGGGTTGGGGTAATTCTGCCGCAGAGATACCTGCCGGGGTACATTCATCTCCTCCTCATCCGCCTCCGTGGTCGGGAAACTCACGTACGCCCGGATGAGATAGATCCACACCGTGTCATCAGTTTTTGTCGGGTAGTACCAGTCAGGGGACCCGGAGACCGGATTGTTGAGGTACGAATACGAATGGTAGGCTCCGGACGAGGGGTGTGTCGTGACCATGACGCGCGGCGATGAGGTGTGATCACCCGCGTTCACGAAGCCGACAGCGATGGCTGTTCCGGCATCGATCTGGTGGGCAGTCATATCCACGGTGACCCATCCTGCCACCGGACTCGTTGCCGTCACCGGCACAACGAACGGAGAGCCAAGCGGCGTTGGACGCTGGACACCCGTATGTTGCCAAATGCCTCCCGAGATCGCACCGGGCCTGCTCATGTTGACCCGGACGGAATCCAACCTCGCCCCCGGTTGGGCGTCGAATGTCACGCAGATGGTGTCCCCCGATTCCTGTGCGAGATACCCAACAGCGGGAAGCTCATCCCACTTCAGCTCGACCATGCCTACCCCGGACCCAGAGGCGGCGTAGGTGTATCCGTGCGCGAACAGCTGGGCGGGATTGATGAGGACGAAGTGCACCTCCGTATAGGTCGACCCGAACTCTGGCTCACGAAACGTACCGCCTGGAGTGACATCCAGCACCCGCTTCACGGAAGGTCCCACCTCCACTGCTTTGATGAGGACGGAAGGATGGTCGGTCGTGAAGGTTACCTCGAGGTTGCTCCCCCCCGTGAAGGAGAGGTAGCTCGCCGCGAGCCGGTCGAGAGACCCGCCGGTCAGCGGAACGTTTGGATCGTTGTGAGTAGTCCCCCCCGCCTTCGGGAGCGCGGGGTAGAGGTACCCGTACTTCGGGTCAATGCTGGCATCATCAAGGATATTGGCGATGAGCCAATCAACGAAGATATCCGCAAAGCGGCGGGCTGTTGTTCCCGACGCGGCAAGACCATCGTCAAATCCCGGGATGCCGGTCATCGTACTTGCCACGATGGAGCGGAATATGCCACTGCCGAGCTGATCATGAATGTAGAGGCCGAACCGTGCGGCACGGGAGTAATCCCTGAGGACTGCAGTATTGTCCCCGGTCCTCCAGTCGAGGAGATAGTGGTTTGTCTCCTGGACGTAGTACGACTGGTTGTAGAGGGGGTATCCACAAATCACCTCTGCAACGAGGGAACACATTTCGTTAAAGAACGTGAGCTCCTGGACATCGTAGTTGAAGTGGATCATGTGCTGGAACTCGTGACTCGTAATCCCCATCCCGGTTTGCAGTCCTGAGGCACTGTTGAGATCCAGCGGGTCGGAATCCAGAAAGTAGATCTCCGCCTCGTTGCTCGTAGCGTATCCGGGAACCGAGCGGGGAATCTGGTTGAATGAATAGAAGTATCCGCCGATGTAACCGCCCGATCCAGAGTAGCCATCACGAATGTCCAGAATCAGGATAATGATCCGGGAATCACCGTCGATATTGGGTGGGTTGCCAAAGGAATCTACACAGCGTTCGAACACTCCCTCTGACGGATTAGCGGGAGTGCGAAGGTCGAAACCCGCCGCGACGGAGTCCACGACCGTCTGATTCACGCGGCCAGAAGTCCAGCTCTCATCTTCCACAAAGACATAGCAGTGTGTCCCCACAGCCCTGCAGGTTGAAGGGACCAGGTACCGGCTGACACTGGGATCAGGGTTGGTGGAGGTAAAGTCGTCGGCGTACCAGGCGTGAGCCGATCCGACAGTGAAGCTCCAACTCGTCCGCTTCTGCAGAAGTGCTCCCCCCAGGATCCCGGGGTTCTCCGCCAGCATCCGGCGGATCTTGGACTCCTGGTCCCTGAGAAGGTGAGAGCCGGGAAGAGCGTGGACCTCCTCTTCCCCGACTGTGATGAGAGCTCCCCCCTGGCTCTCTTGAGCAAGCACTCCGCCCAGAGCAATCAGAAGCGCCGGGGTCAGCATCACTACCCTGAGGAACAAACGCATCTGCAGTACCTAGTCAGTTGGCGACAGTTCAAGAATCTCCGCGCTTCCGATGAGAAGCACCACTCCTTCTGAGGCAAATTCCGTGCCGCGAACCTGGACCTTCGCCCTTCTTCCCTGGTGCTCCCCCAGGAGAGCCAGGATCTCCCGTTCGCCCTGCAAAATATAGATTCTTCCCTCCGAAACCTGGAGCCCCAGCCTCGTGAAGGGCTCCGCACCCACGCGGACCAGCGTCCCGACCAGCTCTCGCGGCACCCCCCCACCCTGATGGGTTGATGCACAGCCATAGCAAAACAAGGAGGCCAGAGTCACAGAGAGACAGAGTACACCCATGTGTCTACATCGCCTGAGGTCATTCAGCTGCATCTGATTGAGAACCCGGGACTACTTCAGATAGAGGATCTTGATTGTTCGAAACTGACTCCCCGCCCGAAGGGTGCAGAAGTAGATCCCGCTGGCACGATCGGACGGCACCCAGACGACATCCGGTTGCGGGCCCGCCGGCCTCACATCATCGGCCAGCGAGGCCACCTCACGCCCCTCGACGTCAAAGACTTTGAGTGATACGGGGCCGGGACTGGAGAGACGGAATCGAATGGTAGTCGAGCCGTTGAAGGGATTCGGGAAGTTCTGGTGCAGCTCTGTCTCCCGTGGAATACCGGGAATTCCCCCCCCTGGATCATTCGGTGCAAGCGTGCCGCTGAATACACCGCGGCCGTGCGTAGCGGCAACGACAAGTCCGTCGCTTGTTCTGACGTCGATCATATCGACGACGATTCTACCGATGGACGATGCAGCTTCCTGGACCCAGACCGTCGAGGGCCCGTCAAGCACCTCCGCCGAGTAGAGCCCGGTGCTCGTCCCGAGGAAATAGGTGGGCACGCCACCGTAGCGCTGAATGGCCGCCCAGCGCACCGATGGCCCGCTTCCGCTCCCATCAGGGAACTCCTCCAGATTGCCCGCCACCTGCGACCAGAAGAGACCTCCATCGAGCGTCGAGAAGAGGCTCAGGATGTTGTAGTTGGAAAAGGCCAGAAGAACGTGATTCCCATCTTCCGGATCGACAGCGATGCAGCTCACGTACGCTCCGATCGGAAGGTCGGGTGTGATATCTTGAGCGGGTATGACCGGAGCCGCCGCGTGTGCATCGTCCAGCACAAACACCCTTCCCTCGCTTGTCCCGTAGTAGAGACGATGCTCCGGCAGCGATTGGCTGACGGCAAGCGCCGTTATGGCCCCGCTCTCGATGGCAGCCGCCTGCAGATTCGTCCACCCGACAGCGGTGGGCTCCCTGTTGCCCAGCGGGATGGAGAGGAGATTTGCGTTCCGCCAGAGGCTGCGCCCCCCCGCCATGTACATTACCCTGGAGTCGTTGGGATCCAGGACGAACGGATTGATGAAGAGGTACCCCGCTCCACCCCTTGGGTCCACCCGGGCGAGGTTGGCGAGGGAGCCGTTCGCGCTCAGAAGTAGGCGGTAGACGACTCCGTTCTGGGTTGAGACATAGTATGATGTACGACCCGGAGCCAATGCGCAGAATGAACCGTCGCCGCCTGCCAGCTGAATCCAGGCGGTTGATGAGCCGGCTCCCGTCGTCATCCACGTGCCGTTGTCCTGCATGCCGCCCACGATGGTGTTGTCCCCTTCCACAGTCCGGTCTAGTGCAAGCGTGAAGTACTGTGTCGTCATGTATCCGTTGCTCAACGACTGCCAGACCACGTTTTGCGCCGTTGCATTTCCGGTCACACTCACACCACCGTCATGGGCGGAAAACAAGACGGTCGGGTCCTCTGGATGAAACACAAGTGCATGCTGGTCGGCGTGATGGTCGGGGTACATACCCAGATCGTTCGGACCTGCGTACCCGCCCACGAGCGCCGTCTCCCCGGGGTCCGAGAAGCCGTTCGTCGACCTGTAGAGGTTTGTCCCTCCGATGAAGACCACCTCTGCATCATCGGGCTTGACCGCTACGGTGAGGTCAAACGATTGCTGCGATGCGAAATCACCAACTTCACCTCCGAGCGCGGGCAGCGAGGCTGAGCGATTCTGCCAGATGCCGCCGTTCCCCGATCCATCTCCGGAGAGATACTGATACTTCCAAAGGCTGTGCCCCTCCGGGACGCCGGCAAAGACCGTCTGAAAACCGGCGCCGGGTGTGTCCCCCAGGAAGTAGACGGTCCTCTCGTCCGACGGTACAATGCCGATCACCACCCGCCTGTAGGTACGTGGCCATGATGGGGGCGTGA
>Ga0209536_100002643_pt1 | contig 29205 bp, 29 predicted proteins | sample DeeMarSeWOR28_12_FD_187461 | JGI IMG/M metagenome (GOLD analysis project Ga0209536, IMG submission 187461) | Marine sediment microbial communities from White Oak River estuary, North Carolina - WOR-2-8_12 (SPAdes) (version 2) | ecosystem: Environmental > Aquatic > Marine > Intertidal zone >...
ACTTTCTCCGCTCAACCAACCTACCGAATGGGGGCGAAACGGGTTCGACGGGGATCATGAAACTTAAGTGGCATGCCGAGGTTCCTGCCTGCTCGTAAAACAGGTAGGGTTTAAAGCAAACGCTGACGATTATGCGTACGCCGTAGCCGCGTAGGCGGCTACCGTCCTGCCAGTTTTGGTCCGCGGGGCTGGCAAAGGGCGTCGACTAGCGGAACCGCCCGCTGCAGGTGCCTATGGGTAGTGGGTCAAATAAGTAGGCTGGCTTGAGGGGAATCCTTCCCGAGGGGAGTCCCGGATGGCGAGACTCTAAAACCCGGGATAAGCATGTAGAAGCTTAAGCGGAAGTTTTCCGGACGCGGGTTCGACTCCCGCCGCCTCCACCAACCTTCGCCCTGAGCGCAAGAAAAGCCTGGCAGGGGCACTAGGAACTAGGGAGTAGGTTTTTGGTAATTGCGGATTCTGGATGCTTGTCTGGGGATCACTCTTTGGCAGGCAGAGATGCCTGCCCTACTGGATTCTTAATTCTGGTCTTTACTTTTCGCGCCATACTTTGATGGCAACGGACTACGGACCACGGACAACTGACGAAAAGTCAGCTGCAATCTGCCTGCTGTCTTCTGTCGGCTGACTTCTGACGCCTAATCCCCGTCCCGCCGTTTCTCCGTGTCACCGCGTCGCCCTCCTGTGCCTACTGCCTACTGTGCCAAGCGCGAAGCGCTTTGCACTCAGCGCCGGTCCTTGATTGCTCTCTCCAGCTCCCGTTGCTCTGTCTTTCGTTTCAGGGTTTCGCGTTTGTCGTAAGTCCTTTTGCCCCGGGCCAGACCGAGTTCCACCTTGGCTTTACCATTTTTGAAGTAGATTTTCAGTGGAACCAGAGTAAGTCCCTTCTCCTGGGTCTTGCCCTGCAGTCGTTTGATTTCTCGCTTGTGGACAAGCAGTTTGCGGACGCGATCCGGGTCGTGGTTGTCGTGATAAGCGTGGCTGTAGGGACTAATGTGGGATTGCATTAAGAAGAGCTCGCCGTCCTTAACTCTGGCGTAGCTGTCCTTGAGGTGAGCGCGTCCTTGACGTAAAGATTTGACTTCGGTGCCCAACAAAACCATGCCCGCCTCGATGACCTCTAGAATATGGTATTCGTACCGCGCCTTCTTGTTTTGACAGACCACTTTGATGTTTGGTTTCTTCATCGGAGATTGCCGTCGGCAGCGGGCATCTCGCCCACCTGATCCTTAAAGAGCTCGAAGTCCTCCCGGAAGCGTGTCCAGGCCAGCTTGCAAAGGTATTCATTGATCTGGCTGGCCGTACTGATTTGAAGCACCTCTTGTAGGCACACTTTGGACTCTTCTAGACTGGCGTTGCGGATGATTTTCTTGACGCGCGGCACGGCCAAAGGATTCATGCTAAGCGAATCAAGTTCGAAACCAAGAAGGATAGGTACATAGAGGGGTTCCGCGGCCAACTCTCCACAGAGCGAGACCGGGATGCCGGCCAGACGACCGGCGTCGGCGGCCTGCTTGACCATCCTGAGGATAGCAGGATGGAGAGGTTCATAAAGGTGGGCCACGTTCTCGTTGACACGGTCAATGGCCAAGGCGTACTGGACCAGGTCGTTGGTCCCTATGCTGAAGAAATCCACCTCATTGGCGAGCAGATCAGCAACTGCCACAGCCGAGGGCACCTCTATCATGATACCAACCTGCAAGTCCTGATCAACCTCGATAGACTCCTGAACGAGTTCTTGCTTGACCTGGTTTAGGATGTCTTTGGCTGCGCGGAGTTCGCCTAAGCCTGAAATCATGGGGAACATAATGCGTATGTTCTTGGTAATTCCGCTTGCCCGAAGGATGGCGCGAAGCTGGGTGCGAAACAGCTCATCTTCCTGAAGACAGAGACGAATGGACCGCAGACCTAGAGCCGGATTGGTTTCCTTCCATTCTCGCATCCTGTTGGGAAGTTTGTCAGCACCAAGGTCCAGGGTGCGAATGGTCACCATTTCCGGATAGATAATTTCGGCTAACTCCCGGTAGTCCCAAAACAGGGTCTCTTCGTCGGGGGGATGGTCCAGGTTGAGATAGAGGTATTCTGTGCGGTAGAGGCCAACACCTTCAGCACCGTTATCGATTACAGCAACAACCTCCTCCAGGAGCTCAATGTTGGCCTGTATCTTGATGTTGTAGCCATCTTCCGTTTCTGCTGGCAACTCGGCGCAGCGGGCCACTTCCTTACGATAATTCTCAAGCTGATACTGGCGCTCATAGTAGTAATTGAGCAATTCCTCGTCAGGATCGATAATTACCCTGCCGGCATAGCCATCCACCACCATAAGTTCGCCGGAACGCACAGCCTGGTAGACGTTTTCGAGACCAACCACGGCGGGGATATCAAGGGAGCGGGTGATGATTGCGGTATGAGAGGTCTTGCCGCCCATATCAGTTACAAAGCCCAGGGTTTTTTCCACTTGCAACTGGATGGTGTCGGCAGGTGAAAGGTCTTGGGCTACGATAATCACCCGCTCCTTGATGCCCGCAACGCTGCGTTTGTTTTGACCCGTGAGGTTTTGGAGCACCCCTTCCGCAACGTAGTCTACATCAGAGATGCGGCTGCGGATATACTCATCCTCGATTTTGGCAAAGATGAGTTGGGCATTTTCCAGGGCTTTCCTCAAAGCCCACTCCGCATTAATTCCCTCTTCCTCTATAAGGCGGATAGTCTCGTCGTAGAGCATGCGGTCTCTGAGCATATGGATGTGAGTATCCAGGATAAAACTATGTTCAGGAAACTCACCTGCTATCTTGGATTTTATCTCTTTGAGATCAGCTTCAGCCTTATCTACCGCGGCGTCGAAGCGCTGCTTCTCTTTTTTGATCTGGGCGGGGGAGGGTAAGTAATAATAAACGAGGGATACCCTGTCGCGGTCCACCCGGTAGGCCTTGCCAATAGCAATACCGGGAGAGACCCCGATACCCTTCAAGATCATACGGGCGTTGCCAGGGGTCATCTCTTTATTCCTCGTCAAACTTATTATCGAAGAGAACAGTGAGGGCGGCTAGGGCCTCAGCGTCATCCTTGCCCTCGGCACACAATTCAATCCGGGTTCCCTGGGGGCACGACAGGGTTAGAATGTCTAACATGCTCTTGGCATCCGCTTCCCGGCCGTTTTTGATGATACTTATGCGTGACTGGAACTGAGTTGAAGTCTGGACAATTTTAGCGGCGGCCCGTGCATGCAGGCCCAGCTTGTTGCGGATTGTGATTTCCCTTTTTTTCACCTGGTTCTCGATTATTTGAAAAAGACATTAGATCTCTGCTCTAAGACAAATGCAGCGCTAACCCGGATAGGTCACGAATTGCCGTCGCGAGACCGTGTAGATGGGTGTGGTACCGAAACGACGATTGCGGAATGCGGATTGAAAATTTGCTGAAAAGCTAGTGAGAACCAGAGAACAAATGACGAAATCTGAACGGTAAGTTCGATATCATCAATTGTACTCAAAAATCCGAAATCCGAAATCCAAAATCGAAGCCGAGGCGTACTTGAGCCGTAAATAGCAGGATCCAGCCCCCGAGGACGGCCATATCCGCACTCGCAGCAGGCCATTGGTTACTTATCCGGGTTAAGGTATCCAGCAGAAATTAAAAAATCCAGCCGGCTGGTTTTCTACCAGACAATGTGAGCACCCGGCCAGATCAGTGGAAGCAAATCCTGTGCCTAGCAGACCTATAGCCTGAACTACCATCCGCGTCGCGGCAATGCCTTCTTAGCACATGGGCATGGCCAAGTCAATAGATCGCGCTCCGCGCTGTCCGTGGTCAGTTGTCAGTTGTGAAAAGGCATAGAGCATGGAGCATAGTGCAAGGAGCCAGAAGTTAGAATCCAGTAGACAGGAGATAGAATACAGAGAAGAGCTGTGTGATTCATTTGTGGGAGCGGCTTTCAGCCGCGATCTTGATGTTTGATCGTTTTTAACGAATCAACTAATTCTCTAATCGCTAAATTCCAGTGAGCTACGAGCTCTCAGCTAAGAACTGATTTGACGGTTTGAAAGACTTAAACGATTTGTGCAACGGACAACGTGAGCTATCGACCAGAGAGCTCTAGTTTGATCTTGATCGCTTCCTGATACACGAGTCGTTTACTAATGCCTCGCTCCAGGGCTACCTCTGCCGCGATTTCCTTAAGAGGGCGGCGATCCGAGGTTAGGCTAGCTCGCAATTGTTCAATGAGGGAGTCATCCGGATGTGGTTTATCCTTTTCTGCTCCGGAGACCAATAAAGTAATCTCTCCTCGACTCTCTTCCGGCCAACGGGCTATTGCCTCTTCCAGACTTCCCCGGAAAATTTCCTCGTAAATCTTGGTCAATTCCCGAGTCACGACCACCTTCCGGTTACCCCAGATTTTTCTCATGTCCTGAAGACAAGCTCCAAGTCTTCGGGGTGACTCGAAGAGAACCAGAGTTGCTTCAGCACGGGCATGTTTGGTGAAAAAGGTGCGGCGAGCGGCTGGGCGATTAGGTGGGTAGCCCAGAAATAGAAAAGGTTGTACGGGAAGGCCGGCAACAGTCAATGCTGTAGTAACGGCAGAGGGTCCGGGGAGCGGGCTCACTTGAATGTTTTCAGAGATGGCAAGACGGACCAGGTCCAGCCCCGGATCGGATATGCCAGGGGTGCCGGCATCAGTAACCAGACCCACGGATTTTCCAGCCAACAGCTCGCGGATCACACGTGGACCTTGGGTACGCATGTTGTGCTCATGATAACTGAGCAGAGGACGATGAATTTCATGGGCGTTCAACAGCTTGCGGGTGTGGCGGGTGTCCTCCGCAGCAATAAGATCAACCTGGCGCAGCACCCTTAGGGCCCTGAGAGTAATATCCTCCAGGTTACCGATGGGAGTAGCCACTATGTAAAGAACACCTGTCTTCGATTGCATGTGTCGTATTCCCTAAGATAGGTGCTAAGCAGTAGACACCCATGGGGATTTAGGCCCAAGGCCCAAGGCCCAAGGCTCAAGGCGCACGATGGTATATTTGGCAACACAAAGCCTCGTGCCCTAGGCCCTGCGCCACATTTTCTTCACTCTATGCGACCTGTCTAAAACTGGCTAACCGCTGACGGCTTAACGCTGATCGCTTCAATATGTTGACTCGAAAGCATTTTCGATGACCTCGAGATATGGTGAACTCTGCAAACGGCTGATAGTTACCACATCGAATCTAGCATTGGTCTCGGTAAGGTCGTTTTGTTGAAGGTAATGCCAGGCAACCTGGCTTAGTTTATGCTGTTTTGCAGAGGTGATTGCCCACTTAGGCGAACCGAGCCCCCCACTGCTCCGAGATTTCACCTCCACGAATACTAACACGCCCCGGTGGCGGGCGATGATGTCAATCTCACCGAGAGGACAGCGATAATTACGACAGACAATGCGGTACCCCAACCGCTGCAAGTGGCGGGCTGCAAGTTGCTCACCTTCGTGCCCCTGCATCAGATGGGTTTTGGAACCACGCCTGCTGTGCCCACCTTTCTGAGCCATAATGAGTTATTCCAGGTTATTTCGTTGCCCAGTAAGGGATCAGTCAGTACTTGGATTCGAGCTAGTAGAGCGCACCCCACGGAAAGTTTGCCTGTGAAGTGGACAGGAACCAAAGCGAGTCAAGGCGGCGCGGTGCTCTTCGGTGCCGTAACCTTTGTTCTGGGCGAAGTTGTATTGCGGATAGATATCGTGATAGGCAACCATCATGGCATCCCTGTGCACTTTGGCGACAATGGATGCGGCGGCCACCGAGATACTCAGCTGATCTCCACGCTTGAGGGGTTGTTGCGGCAGTTGGATAGGAACTTCCCAAGGGCCGTCCACCAGCACAAAGCCGGGCAGAGGATCAATTTGGGCCACTGCCTGACGCATGGCCTCCAAAGTAGCTACCAAGATGTTAGTCTGGTCGATCTCAGCTGCACTCACTTCCCCGATACCGATAGCTACGGCCACTGCACGGATTCTCTCACAGCAAGTCTGCCGCTGGGCCGGGTTAAGTAATTTGGAGTCGCGGACGTCAGGGAGGTCTATGCCATAAGGCAAAACCACTGCCGCTGCAACAACCGGCCCGGCAAGCGGGCCGCGACCCACTTCATCCACCCCGGCAATACGGCTAAAACTGCTCCGGTGCGCCCTCTGCTCAAAGTACCAGGGGTCGAAGTGACCACTCGGAAACAGGGATGTTTGTGACGGCCGCGTGGCCATGTTACGGAGCCTTCAGCCATCAGCTCCCAGCTTTTAGTTGGCAGCTGACGGCTTACCATTACTAACGCGGGCGAAGTTCTCGGATGCGGGCCGCTTTACCTCGTAGCTTACGTAAATAATAAAGACGTGAGCGACGAACACGACCACGGCTGACCACTTCGATCTTATCGATCATGGGTGAATGGAGCGGGAAAATCCGTTCAACTCCTACCCCATATGAGATCTTGCGGACGGTAAAGGTAGAATTTATCTTTCCCTTACGTTTGAGAATAACCACACCCTGGAAGACCTGGATGCGCTCCTTTTCTCCTTCCCTAATCCTCACGTGGACCTTTACTGTATCCCCAGGTTTGAATTGGGGAATATCGATCCGCATCTGTTCTCTATCAAGTGCTTGCATGATGTTCATTGGAGTCTCCTTACCTTCAGCCCGGATAATTCATGAATCGGCTGCTCCGACCGTGGATATGAACTTCCTTCCGGGCGTCCTCGGGCCTTCCTTCGCGTGGCTCAGGACAAGCTCACCCTGCTACGTACTGTTCAAGTACGGAATTCAAGCCCCTGCGGTTGCCCGGTGGCACGCTCATCTTCTTCGCGCTCGTTGCGCTCCGCTCAGTCCCGCAAGCGGGTTCCCATTTTCACAGTCTCGCAACACCAATTCATGAATTATCCGGGCTAACAATCTAGGATCTAGTATCCAGCATCCAGAATCCAGCATCCCGCATCTAACATCCAGCATCCAGCATTTCTTTCTTTGTACCCAGCAGCCGGTCAAATATGATGGCGGCTGCAGAGCGGACAGATAAATGGTTGTAGTCGTTGCTACCTTGGATGGGCGCTAACCTATGGTCTGCCATCTCCAGCACTTCATTGGTTAGACCCCAACCCGTACCAAACAGTAGGAGCAGAGGTCTGCCCAGCAGGACTTTTTTTCTGGCCTCCGAAAAGCTCAGGGTAGGCCCGGCCAGGGACGCCCCTGTTACTAGCAGTTCCGGTTTCTGGCCACAATCAAGCGTGATGCTCTCAACCACTTCAGTAAGGGAAGTGGCTGGAACTACCAGTTCCAGTGCCATCTTTCTTTCAGGATGACGATAGGCTCCATGTCCCTCCCGCCAGTGAGCCACAAGCCGTTGTATCAATTGGAGCTGGTCTTCCAAAGGGGTGACCATGTAAAAACGTTGCACCCCGTAAGTCAAAGCAGCACGTGCTATGTCGTGAATGTCCAAATTGGTCATCGAAGAAACGATGACCTGGTGTTGACGGTTATACACTGGATAGTGGAGCAACGCCACATGGACATTCATTTCAGCAATTCCGAATTTAGGAATTTAGGAATTAAAGAATTAGATTGTCGAGTCTTGAAATTCCTCAATTCCTCAATTCCCTAATTCTCTATTCCTCGGTCTCCCTTTGTATGGCCTCGGAGAGCAGCTTCCTGTCCTCGTTGCTAAGCTCCTCCTGCTGCAAAAGGTCCGGTCTTTTCTGCCAGGTGCGCAAGAGGGACTGTTGACGACGCCAGCGGTGGATAGCGCCATGATTTCCAGAAAGGAGTATTTCAGGAACCCTATGGGCTTCGAAAACCTCCGGTCTGGTATAATGCGGATACTCCAACATCCCGCCCACAAAGCTCTCCTCCATTTTGGACTCGTCACTGCCGAGCACACCCGGCACCAGCCTGGCCACAGAGTCCAAAACGACCAGGGCGGGCAATTCGCCGCCAGTGAGAACGTAGTCGCCGATGGAGATTTCGTCGTCGACGTAGTGGGCGCGTATCCTCTCATCAACTCCTTCGTATCGACCGCAAACCATGCATATATGTTCTAGCCGACTAAGCTCAAAGGCGACCTCTTGCCTGAAGATCCTACCCTGTGGGCTCAGCAATATTACCTTAACAGCTGGATCCGATTCTCGAACGCTGTGAATGGCAGCCGCTAGGGGCTCAGGTTTCATCACCATACCGCTGCCGCCGCCAAACGGTCGGTCATCAGTAGTATGATGCTTATCTGAGGCGAAATCGCGGATATTGATGACGCGGACGTCAATGAACTCCCGGGCAATGGCCTTGCCAACAATGGACTGGCGCAGCGGCGCCGCCACCATATCGGGAAATATGGTTAATATGTCAATGATCATTTGGCTGTCAGAAGGTCTCTGGAAGATCGACGGTCATCAGCCTCCGCTGAAGATCGATTTCACGAACAACCTCTTGAATGGCCGGGACAAGAATTTCCTTGCCCTCTTGGCGCACTACATAGACGTCGTTACTTCCGGTCTCAATAATCTCCTCTAGGGTTCCAAGTTTCTGGCCATCAGTGCTCATCACTTCCAGCCCAATGAGCTGATACCAATAAAACTCATCGGGTTCAGTAAGGGGCAGCCGCGATTCTGGAACACAGAGTTCCGCGCCTACTAGACGACGCGCTTCCTCCACCGTGCTGATCTCATGACTGAGAAGGAGAAAAACCTTCTGGTGGGGATGGACCTCTGCAGTGGTTAAGGACACCCAGTTACCATCTGGCAGACAAGCAGTGATCTTTTCGTCGGCAGCGAGAGTCGAAAGGGTATCCCCGTAAGGGAGGACTTTCAGATGTCCTTTCATTCCGTGCGCTTTGACCACTTTTCCGATTGGGAGCGGTGGGTCTGTGATCATCGCTTTCATTCGATAATTTCTAGCACCGCCCGCTTACGGATCTTGGTGGATGCAGCGCTCAGTATTGTTCTCATCGCCCGAGCAGTACGCCCTTGTTTGCCAATTACTTTACCGAGATCCTCCTTGGCCACCCGAAGTTCGATGACAGAAGTCTGCTCTCCTTCTAGCTCTGAAACTTTAACTTGTTCCGGGTGATCCACCAGCGCCTTAGCCATCATCTCAATCAGTTCCTTCAACATGGCGACCTCCACGAAGCCAAGGTAGTGAGAGGGGTCTGGCCCTAACCAGGTAGTTGCCGTGTTGCATTGCCACCACTAGAACAAGACTTGCTTGCGGAGAACTTCCAGCAACCGCTCCGTTCTTTTCGGAATCGCTGTCCTGGTGCTCCGAAGATTTACTCCCAAAAACGGAGATCCCGGTTACTTAAGCCGATCCGGCGAGTTTCTCTTTGATTAAGCTTCTCACCGTATCTGTTGGCTTGGCACCTCGGTCGAGCCAAACCCGAAGCCGCTCCTGATCAATGTGCACTTCAGCTGGATCGGTCAAAGGGTTATAAGTCCCGATAATTTCAAGGAACTTACCATCTCTTGGCGCTTCAGCATGAGCAACTACAATCCGGTAAAATGGTTTCTTCTTGGTTCCTTTGCGAGTGAGTCGAATTCGTGCAGCCATACTTTCTTGTTACTCCTTTACATGGAAGCTGGGTGAGGGTGATCAGCTTCTGCAACATTGTCCTCATTAAAAGGGTAAGGGAACACCACCTCTTGGTAAACGGATACCGCCTTTACCACCCTTACTCAGCTTTTGCAACATTTTCCTCATTTGGCTGTAGTTTTTAATGAGTTTATTGACTTCCTGCACCGAGGTGCCGCTGCCTTTGGCAATGCGTCTACGACGGCTGGCATTGATAATCGTGTACTTGCGCCGTTCCTCAGGTGTCATGGAATTAATTATAGCCTCGATGCGGATCAATTCGCGGTCATCAGGTTGGAGGTGGCGCAGCTGTTTCAGTTTCCCCATGCCGGGCAACATGCCCATGATCTGCTCCAGGGAGCCCATCTTTTTTATCTGCTGCAACTGGTTGCGAAAATCTTCCAGGGTAAAGGTGTCCTTGACAAGTTTTTCATGGAGCTCCTCTGCCTGTTTGGCATCGAAGGCTTTCTCGGCTTTCTCGATGAGGGAAAGCATATCCCCCATTCCTAGAATCCGCGAGGCCATGCGTTCCGGATGAAAAGCTTCCAGTGCATCCAGCTTTTCACCGATGCCACAAAACTTAATGGGTGTACCGGTTACGGTGCGCATGGAAAGGGCAGCGCCACCACGAGCGTCGCCATCCATTTTACTGAGAATGATCCCAGTGAGATCCAGTGTTTGGTTAAAGGCCTCGGCCACCTGCACCGCATCTTGACCGGTCATGGCGTCAGCCACAAGAAGTATCTCGCGGGGTGTGAGCTTCGATTTGAGCTGCTCCAATTCATGCATCAATTCGGTATCAATGTGGAGACGACCAGCGGTGTCTACTATAAGGATATCGCAGCCCTCTTGGCTGGCAAAACCTAAAGCCAGGTTGGCAATCTCCACGGGATCCATCTCAGTAGTGGCGGGAAAGGCCGGAACTCCAAGCTGCTTGCCCAGGGTTTGAAGCTGATCGATAGCCGCCGGCCGGTATACATCGGCTGGAACCAAACACGGTTTGCGGTTAAGCTCTTGGAGGTAATGGGCCAGCTTGCCGGCGGTGGTAGTCTTGCCGGATCCCTGTAGACCCACCAACATGAACACCAAGGGAGTGCGGCCGGTAAGATCCAAGGGTGCAGCTTCGCTACCCATGAGCTGCGTCAAGGCGTCATGGACGATTTTGACCACTTGCTGGCCGGGAGTAAGGCTTTCCATGACCTCCTTGCCCACGGCTTGGTCGGAGATGTCAGCAACAAATTCCTTGGCCACTTTGTAGTTGACGTCCGCCTCTAGTAAGGCAAGGCGAACCTCACGCAGAGCCTCCTTGAGGTGTTTTTCGGAGAGCTTTCCCTGGCCCTTGAGACGTTTGAACGTTCGGTTGAATTTTTCAGTTAGATCATCGAACATAGTCACTGCTGCCCACGAGATTTAGGTAAAGCATAAAGCCATTCATTATAGAAACGCTGCATTAGACTGTCAAGGGAAACTAGACAGGGGGAGTTTTCCCGAAAAAACAAAAAACAGGCATATGCACTATCAAGTAAATATCCAAAAAAAAATTCTGGACATTCAAAAAGATTTCCCCTATTTTAGTTTGGCAACCATAAGTGAAACTTTTTACAACCTTCTGGGATGCTCAATTGGGCGTCCTTTGCATTCCATGCTGGGTAAAGAAACCCGCAAGATCTTTGAGCAGCTCACCCTGGTGTCACAACTGGGATTGACCATGGTGGGCTCCATTGGCCTTGGTTTTGCCATTGGTTACTTTCTGGACAAGTGGCTAGGCACCAAGGGCATTTTTCTTACTCTCTTCATCCTTTTGGGCATCGGCGGCGGTGGCTACACCGTTTATAGACAAATCAGGGAACTGGAGGATTCTGCAGAAGAGAATTCGTGAGATTTCGGTGCTCACACGTTGACATTTGTGGTTATGGGCGATTATGGGACGCTAAAGAAGGCTCTGATTAAGAAGGCACTGTTAATATCCCTGGCCGTTGCGTGTATTCTCCTAGCCTTAGATTTCAAATCAGCAGCCAAAGGTGTTGCCCTGGGCAGCATTTTCAGTGTGGTGGAATTCACGCTGATGGCGAGACGCTTGGAGCGTCGCTTAATTCGCCAGGGAGGCAGAGACTATTTTGGCCTGATTGGAAGATATTTTCTCCTTGCCATTCCATTGATTGTCGCCCTCAAGTTGCCTTCCATCAACTTCTTTGCCACCGTGGGAGGCATCTTCGCGGTGAAAGCTGCTATTTTTTACCATGTCTTGATCAGTAACCGGCACTTATCAATGAACCCAGAGGATAGGGTTAGCTAAAACTCCTAGATTTGACGAGTAAACATGGAAGAGATCGGCAAAGTTAGCCAATGGGTTTTCTACCTAGGGGATACGAGGCTGGCAGTTAACAATCATACACTCATGATGACCTGGGTGGTCATCGGTCTTACCCTGTTATTTGCCTGGCTAGCCACGCGTGACAGGAAGATGGTCCCGGGACCGTGGCAATTGATCGCCGAACTTCTAGTGGACTGGTTTAAGGATTTGGTGCGCGATGCTTTGGGTGAGGCTTATGAAGAGCGCTACTTTCCCCTTATTTGCGCCCTGTTCATTTTCTTGCTCTTATGTAATTGGGTTGGGATTGTTCCGGGCCTTGAAGAGCCCACCAAAGACCTGAATACAACCCTTGGACTCGGGCTTATGGGCTTTGTTATCGCCCACGGAACGGCCATCAAGGTCAAGGGACTGAAAGAGTATGTCAAAGAATACTTCGAACCGATGTTTTTTCTGGCGCCCCTGAACGTGGTGGGCGAAATAGCCAAAGTGATATCCATCTCCTTCCGTTTATTCGGCAATATCATGGGTGGCAGCATTATTATTATTGTGGTTTCCCATCTTATCTGGGGGCTGCTGCTGCCGCCTTTCCTGTATGGTTTTTTTGGTTTATTTGTGGGCACGGTGCAAGCCTTTGTCTTCATGATGCTCACATTGGTATATATCTCAGTGCAAATTAGGTGATCACAAAAAAAGTATGAAATAAAAAGGAGGATTCGAGAATGGCAGTTGAGATTACGGGCCCTGATTTGGTAAGGGCAGCAGCGATGCTGGGAGCTGGAATATCCATGGGGATAGGCGCTTTCGGACCAGGCGTTGGTGAAGGAATGGTGGCTGCCAAAGCTTGCGAGGCCATTGGCAGAAACCCGAGAGAGGCAGGTTTGTTGACCCGGACCATGTTGGTGGGGCAAGCTGTTTCAGAGTCCACAGGTATTTATTCACTGGTGGTGGCATTGCTCTTGATTTTTGTGGTGTAAGACCGTAGGGGATTTGCATGGACCTCACCGTTTGGGTCAAACTGGCGGCTTTTTTCGGAGCCGGTTTATCGATGGGCTTAGGGGCCGTGGGCTCGGGCAAGGGCGAAGGCTACGCGGCCATGAAGGCATGTGAAGGAATGGGGCGACAACCGGGAGTTGCTGACGCCCTGCTTCGGACCATGTTGATAGGCCAGGCGATCGCCGAGAGCACCGGTATATATGGTCTGGTTGTGGCCCTGCTTCTGGTATTTCGAGGATTCGGTGACGTGCACTTCATGCAGATTCCGGCCTTCATTTCCGCGGGTCTATGTATGGGTCTGGGAGCAATGGGACCGGGGTTTGGCCTGGGCTTGGCAGCGGGGCATGCCTGCGAGGCAATAGCTCGCAACCCGGAAACTTCCAGTACGATACTGCGGAACATGTTAATAGGACAGGCAGTTACGGAGTCCACAGGTATTTACGCACTGGTGGTATCTTTGCTGCTGATCTTTGTGGTCTAAGGATTAAGAAAGATACTGGAACGTAGATGCTAGAAACTGGATGGATGAATCCAGTTTATAACTGTATCTAGCGCCCCAAGGGCGCAGATCTTTCCTAGGTGGTGCTATGGTAGAGATCAATCTTACCATCGTCATTCAGGTTGTGCAGTTCCTTATCCTGGTCTTTATTCTGAATCGTATCCTTTTCAGACCAATCAGCCAGTCGATAGAAGAACGCGATGGGAAGATTGCCGCCTGGGAGGAAAAGACCCGCACCTTGCAAGAGACCGTTCGAGCCAAAATTGAGAGCTATGAAAAGGAACTGGCAGAGGTGAGGGAGAGAACTCAAGAAGAGCAAGAGCAGATTAGCCATCAACTTAAGGAAAAAGAAGAAGAGAAAGTAAGGGCGGTATTCGAGGAAGCGGCACAAATGGTGGCTTCGACCCAAAAGGCACTTCAAGAAGAGACAAAAAGGTTGCGGCAAGAGCTTGGCCAGCAGGCTGAGGAAATGGCACGAATGATGACGGAGAAGGTTTTGGGAAGAAAGGTGTCATGAGGATCAATCGAGGTAACAAGAGGCTGTGCTTTTTGCTTGTGAGCGTTCTGGTCTTCGCACTGGTAGGAGGTCTGGCCCTTAGCGCTTTTGCGGCAGAAGAGCAGGAGGGCACCAGTAGCTTCAAGAAAACGTGGATGAAGATTTGGGAGGTGCTCAATTTTCTGATCCTTGCCTTCTTTGTGTTCAAGCTACTCAAGGATCCAGTGAAAAATTTTTTCCAGGGCCGGGCTGAGATGCTCAGGGAAAAGATTGCAGAGGCTGAAGGAGCCTCTGTCGAGGCAGAGCGTGAGCTTGAAGAGGTAGAGAGCCGATTCGAGAAGTTGGACGAAGAAATTCAGAGGCTGCAGCAGACCATCACCGAACAGGGTGAAAAGCAACGAGACAAGATAATCGCTGATGCTAAGCAAACTGCTGATTACATGCTGGAGAAAGCAAAACTCGAGGCAGCTTTCAGTATTCAGCAGGCCAGGGGTCAGCTAAGGCGGGAAGTGATAGATGGGGCGGTGAAGTTGGCTGAAGAGAGCATACGAAAGGCGATTGATAAACGAGATCAAGAACGACTGGTAGATGAATATTTGCAGGACCTTCAGCAGGTGCCTAGTTCATCTGTCTAGGTCCGTTGCTCATTGAACCCGGATATTTTATGAATTGCTGTCGCGAGACCACGAAGATGGGTGTGCCACCGGGCAACCGCAGGGTGTTGGTTTCCGTACCTGAACGGTACGTCGCAGGGGCCGACACCTGAGGACGCCCGGAAGGACGGCCATATCCGTGGTCGCAGCAAGTGATTCATGAAATATCCGGGTTAAGTCTCCACCAAGGATTGCGTAGAGAAGGATATTTTAGGCGGGTTATTCCCGCTTTTTTTGTTTTGGCATAAGGCATAAGAGATTTCGGTTTTCGGATTGCGAATTGTGGATTTTGAAATTCGAAGCCTTATTCGCTCTGCGCTTAGCGCTATGCCCTCTGCGACAGAAATATGGCACGAAGATTGAAGATCCTCGTTTAGTGTTTCGTGTTGTTCTTACCCTCAGTGCATAGATTGGCATATTCCAATAGCGGCGCCAAAAGGGAGCAGAAGATGGTTGAGCGGCGATATCCCATAGATGAAATCACGGTCAAGGAAAGCTGGAGGCTGTTTCGGATCATAGCCGAATTTGTTGATGGTTTCGAGACCATGGCCGAAATCTATCCAGCTGTGTCCATTTTTGGTTCTTCTCGAGTCGGACCTGACGATCCTCTGTACGAAAAAGCGAGGACCATTGCCCGACTATTTGCGGAAGATGGCTTTCATGTGATTACCGGGGGAGGTCCCGGCTTGATGGAGGCTGCCAACCGTGGGGCAGCTGAGGGGGGAGCTCGCTCCGTGGGCCTCAACATTCAGTTACCAATGGAGCAACAGCCGAATCCCTACGCCAACGTCAGAATGGACTTCAGATACTTTTTCATCCGCAAGGTTATATTCATCAAATACGCCCAGGCCTATGTGGTGCTCCCCGGCGGTTTTGGAACACTGGATGAACTGTTCGAAGCCCTAACTCTAATTCAGACAGACAGGATTAAGCCGTTTCCGGTGATCCTGGTGGGTAATGATTATTGGAAAGGTCTGCTGGGTTGGGTGCGCGACCGGTTGTTGGAGACGGGGAAAATATCGCCGGAGGATCTGGATCTGATCCTGCTAGTGGATGAGCCCGCTGAAGTGGTGGCGACCGTTCAGCGGATGGTCATTGTTTAAAGTTATTTAAAAGAACAGCTGGAATGTTGGAATACTGGAACAATGGGTATATAGGCATCAGTTCATTGTTTAATATAGGGCGACGGAATCTGTTACAATTAAAAAGTTCTACGTTCTTGACACCATCATTCCAATCTTCCACTATTCCTATCTTTTCTTCTGACTCCTGAATTCTGACTCCTTTTCAATCAAAGCCAGGTCCTCTGGGCCCGGTTTTTTTAAACTTCTACCTCAGTGCGGGAAAATTCCAGTTTGCCTTCACCGGGTGTGATCTCTTTGTGCCCTTCGATGTGGATGTTTGCGTTGTATCGGTTCTCCAGCTTTAGAAGCTCGGAACGCTTTTTGTTCAAGAGATAATCAGCCACATCGGTGGAAAAGTAGCCGTGAACCTCATTCGAGCTGCCGCGGCTGAGTTCCAGCCAGATCTTGCGCAAATAGGCCAGAGCGGTCGCTTCAGTGGATCGAACCACTCCGATTCCGCCGCAGCGACTGCAAGACACATATGACCTGGACTGTATTGAGGGGCGCAACCTCTGTCGGGATGCTTCCAGCAGACCGAATTTGCTGATTCGCCCCATATCTGTTCTGGCCCTGTCTTTCTTGAACTCCTCCCGCAAGGTTCGCTCAACTTGCCGAATGTGCTTGCTGTCCTTCATATCAATGAAGTCGATGACCACCAATCCCCCCAGATCACGAAGGCGTAGTTGCCGGGGGACCTCGACTGCCGCTTCCAGGTTGGTTTTAAAAGCGGTGTCTTCCAATTCCTTCTCGCGGCTGGATCTGCCGGAGTTTACATCCACGGCCACCAAAGCTTCAGTAGTATCGATTACCAGGAAACCTCCGGATTTCAGGTGAACCTTGTTACTATAAATGGTCTCGATCTGGCTCTCAAGCTGATATTCGGCAAAAATGGGCCGTTTCTCCTTGTAGAGCTTTACCAGCCAACGAAGACGGGGCGAGATCACGGCCATAAAGTCCCTGACCCGTTTGTAAACCTCTTTGTTATCAATCCGAATTTTTTTAATGTCCGAGGTGAAATAGTCCCTGATGGCCCGAATTGAGAGGTCTCTCTCCTGATAGAGCAGGGCTGGAGCTGGCACCTTTTGGGCAGTGTTTTTGATATTCTCCCACAGCCGAAGCAAATAAAGGAAGTCGCGAGACAAATCACGTTTTGTTCTGTTCTCACCCGCAGTACGGACGATGAGATGGATACCTTCGGGCACGGAAAGTTGGGAGATAATTTTTCGCAGCCTCTGACGCTGTTGTTCATCTTCGATTCTCCGGGAAATGCCGCCGTGTTTGCCTCCGGGCATCAGCACAAGATAGCGGCCCGGCAGAGAAATGTAGGTGGTAAGGAAGGCGCCTTTGGTGGGGGTTGCCTCTTTCACCACCTGAACCATAAGCTCCTGGCCTGGCTTTAGGGCATCCTGAATGCGAGCGCGCTTTCCCTCTACCGGTGGTTCTTTTTGGTAATACTCGGGGTGAACTTCGTGGACCTGGAGAAAACCGTTTCTTTCCGCACCAAAGTCAATGAAAGCGGCCTGGAGGCTGAGCTGAATGTTGGCCACCACCCCTTTATAAATATTGCCCCGCGTGTTGTCGTGGGTGGTAGTCTCGACGTAGAATTCTTCTAGCTCTTTACCTGAGACAATGGCGAGGCGATATTCTTCAGCCTCCTCGGCATTGATTAGCATTTGTCGGCCCATGTACTCGGCACTTACCTCCTTAGCACAATTTACTGTCAAATTTCCCACACGGATTCGTGAAGGGTTGAATTGGAGGATAAGATAAACCAGGGGTGGGGGGAAAAGCAAGGGAATTAAAGCACAGAATTAGTGTGGGGTCCGTTGTCCGTGGTCAGTTGTGTAAAGGGCATGGAGAAGAACATTGCGGATTTCGGATTGCGAATTTGGTAATACTCAGAGGAGTCAGTAGGAAACGTTCGAGAAGAATCCAGGAGTCAGAATTCAGAATCCAGGAGGCAAAAAAAACATAAAAAGTGTCTTTCTCTTCTGGCACCTGACTACTTGGGCTTTTGCGGTTTGAACGACTTGAACAACGGACTACGGACAACCGACAACTGACGGCGCGCTATGCGATTTTGCTGATGCTGGCTTGCCTGGTACATGAAGGTGCGCACGATGGCCTCTAGATTGGGTTGGTAGGTGCCGTCATAGGCAGCATCAATGTAAGGAATGTTCATGCGGTCCAGGATGGGCTTTAGGATGGCCGAGCACATTGTGCTGGGCATACAGGTGAAAGGAAAGACGTTGACGATGCCATCAAATCCGTGCAGGCAGTATTCCAGGGCGCCGCCGATACTCAACCCTGCTTCAGTGCCTACCTGGAAAGAGAATAGGCGGTCGTTATCAAGCTGTTTTTCAATCTTGTTAATCCTGTGGTCTCCATGAATGGGCAAATGTTTCCTCACCCTGCGGTAAACTTGGTCCAGCCGGAAGTATTGATAGGTTAGGTCCACGCGGTTGCTCAGCCAATCTTTAAAGTGTTGGTGAAGCGACCTGAGGTTACGTTGCCTGAGGGCGTGAACCACCTCCTTACGCGCCTTCTGCATGTTGTCATAGGAGGTGTAATTTAGCCACTCGGCGATGGAGGCATTGACCGTCTCGCCACCATGGCTCTCCAAGAGTTTAATGAGATCCTGATTGGATTGCCGATGACTGCGCAGGTAGATTTCGCCCACCATGCCGATGAGCGGTTTGGGGGGAATAGTGGGATCGATGAGGTCTCGGGCTTTCCTTACCACCGCTTCAAGTGTATCGAGGATTTTACGAAACCTTTTCCTGCGACCGTGGCTTTCCATCTCCCGGTACATGATGTCCAGCGCCTCTTGGAAATAATCCTCGGCCTGTCCCGTCTCCTTCTCATAAGGACGAGTGCGCCAAAGCATGCGATCCAGCACGTCGCCGATAACCACAGCGATGTAGGCAGTTCGGCGGAAATGAGTTACCACCTCCGGTTGCAACAACCCTCCGAGGGCGTAGGAGTCAACACTGGTAATGGTGGCGATGGGAATTTTGCTAAAGCCGTCCAGTGAATCCAGAATGATTCGGTGCAACTTGTTGTACATGCCGAATCGGCACGGCCCCCCAGCTTCAGCCATAAAATAGAGGTAATTCTCAGGCTGGAATGCATCTCCCAGCCGCACTTTTTCTTGTTTCAGGTGATAGAGTAAATCCCCCAAGGTGATCTGGCAGGGAAAACATTCCTTGCCCGAAGTGTACTGCTTTCCCAGCTGCAAACCCTTGTAAGTTTCCAGGAGATGGGCTTCGATGCCGTAACTTGCCAAGGTGGCAACTATTAACTTATTGCCAGCGTGGCTCATGTCTGGCATAAGCAGGGTTTTATTGGCCAGGCTGAATTTGCCAACCTTAGCTTTCAGTGATGCAAACTCCGTCATAGCTCACTTTCAGGGTCAGTAGTCCGTCGTTCAAGCCGTTAAAATCGTTGAAACCGTTGAAACCGCAAAAACTTAAGGAGCCAGCGGTTGTTAGGAATTCAATCGTCATTTAGCATTTCGCAATCCGCATTTATCATTGAAAATTCACAGATAGCGCTAATCGAAGCATTTAAGTAAAATGCCAGATGATAATTGATAAATGCGCAATGTGCATTGTCCCTCAGTCCTCAGCCCTCTGACCTCTAGTCTCCGTCTCGCCATTTCTCCGCATCCCCGCGTCGCTTCTCTCCTGCCCAATGCTCTATGCCGTTTGAACAACGGACGACGGACAACAGACAACGGACAGATTCCCTAAGAAGCGCAGCACTGCATGTGCAGCCAATTCCTAAGGTTTTGGCTGTGCTCGTTTTGAATCACATTCTTAAATGCTTCCAGCCTGGTAACCACCCCTGCCACCGCGCTGTGCTCATCCAACTCAAGGATGAGATAAGGCTTTTGTCCCATGATGTGGCGATAGAAATGTTCAATGAAGGAGTCGGCACCACAGCTGAAGTTGGTGATGTGGATACCATAGCCACCTGAATTTGCCTTAACCATCTTGGCCGTTCGCAGAATTTGAGCGCCCGTACCCCAGTACATGTTGGGAAAGTCACTAAGATCAACACTCTCCGTGTCCAGAAAGTCCTGGGGAATGGCCTTAATTCCTAATTTGGCCAAATTTTGCCCAAGTCGCAGATTTAGCCTTTCGTCATAAAGGTTGTAGAAACGACCGCTGACAGCAACCCAGAGGTCGTTGGGTTGGAGGGATTCGAAGAACTTTAGACCCTGCTTAACCAGGTCGCGCTCAAAGGCCAGTTGCACTTCCAAAGCTTCGCGGTAGGCGCGATCAATTTGTCGTTTACTCAGTCCCAGGAGTCCCTCCAAATTGCGGTGGAGATCGGTGACCACTCGCTCCACCGGTTCTTTCAAATAGAGGGTTGGGGAAATGAGGGCGGAGCTAGGGATATCGAGGGCGGCACTGACCATGTACTGACTACCCTGGACAAGCGGACAGAAAAAGCCAATTTCCTCGGGCTGGGGGGTGGCCATATTTATGATGGTGGGAAGAAACAAAAAACGAGTCTGCTCCATGAGAATTTTTACGTGCCCTTGGAAGACTTTAATAGGATAACAGGTCTCAGAGGTCATGGACTCGATGCCTGCTAAGTTAATCTCTTGGTCCGTCGGAGGTGTAAGCACAACAGCAAAGCCCAGCTTTGTCCAGAAACGGGCCCAGAGTATGGAGTACTGCAGCATGTGCAAGGATCGTGGAATGCCGATGGTGGGCTTGCCGTCAATGGAATCATGGGATTGGCCGGCTGGCCGATTGAGAGAGCGGAGTTGCGCCAAATCAACGAACTGGTCTTTGAGGTAATCGAGAAAAATAAGTTCGCGCTTTTTGAACCAATTTTCTTCGGTCTCTCTCCTATCCCTTTTAACCTCGTAGCGGCCACAGTCGCCTCCCCAGATACTCTTGCGGCCGCCAAAGTCATATATCTTCAACTTGCACTCGTTGTGGCATTTCTTGTCGATGCGGCAGAGTTTCTCTTTATGCGAGATTGTGGCTTGAATCAAAGTGACTAACCCTGGGAAGTTAGACATGACAAATTCCGAATTCAATCGCTTTTCCATGACGCTAAGGGCAGCACCGTGAGCTCCAAGAACCTCCCGGTGCTCAGGCATGATTATTTCCTGGTCAAGTACATTTTCAAAAGCTGCGACTATTCCTTTGTTCAGCGATGGTCCGCCGAGAAACATGACTCGATTGCCAATACGTCGCTTTTCCACCACGCGGTTGAGGTAATTGTGGACTATGGCATAGCAGAGCCCGGCGATGAGATCTTCGAGGCGAGCACCTTTTTGAGAGTAAGAGACCAAGTCTGATTCCATAAAAACAGTGCAACGCTCGGCCAGGTTAATGGGGCTCTTGGAAGAGAGGGCAATTTTTTGGAACTCTTTAACGATGTTGATCTTCAGTTTGTTGGCAAGCTCATGGAGAAAACTTCCGGTTCCGGCGGCACATACTTTGTTCATATCGAAATCCATTGGATTGCCTTGTTCAATCCAAATGTATTTGGAGTCCTGGCCGCCGATCTCAAAAACCGTGTCCACCTCAGGGTCCCAGTGGACCGCAGCCCGAGCATGCGCTGTAATCTCGTCTATAATGAGATCCGCGTCAATAAAATCCCCTACCACGTGTCTACCTGAGCCAGTGGTGGCAATACCCAGAAACTCCAGACTTTCCTCGAACTCCTCCTTTATTCCTGCTAAGAGTTTCTGGGCGACCTCAATGGGTTTGCCTTGAGTCTGGACGTACTGTTTGTGGATGATATTTTGATTCACGTCCATGAGTACAGTTTTGGTAGTGGTGGAGCCGATATCAACCCCCAGGTAAACCTGAAGTTTGGTAGGCGGCAACTGCTTTCGTTTAGGGATAACAACATTGTCGCGGAATTTGGTCTTGCGAAGACGTAGGGTCAGAGCTTTGGGGAAGTCGCTGGCTACTTCATCCGCCATGGTCTCCAGAACAGTGAGATCCGGTCTACCCTGTTGATTCTGAGTGCGAGCAGAGAGCGCCACGCCGAGTGCTCCCAAAGAGGTATGGTGTGGGGGCACAACAAGGTTCGGAAAGTAGCGGCGAAAGGCCTCGACTTGCAGCTCATTGCTGGCGACGCCGCCTACGAAAACAGCATGGCCATCCACCTGCTGGTTGGCGACAATAGTGCTGACGTAGTTGGCAGCATTCCCCTGATGCAAGCCTGCAATAATGTTTGCTAATGACTCTCCTTTGTTTTGCAGGTGGATCATATCCGACTTGGTAAAGACAGTGCAGCGGCATGCCACCGGAGCGGCGCCGGTACTCTCTTTTCCCCGATCTATAAAGCTGGCAAGAATCTGGGAGATGTGCTCTTGGCAAAAGGAGGCATCTTCGTTGTAAAGAGATGAAGAGAGTCTTTCTGCTTGTTGGTCAATAAAGGAACCGGTCCCGGCGGCACACGGGCCATTCATGGCAAAAGACTGGAGGTACCACTGCCCGTCCTTGTGACTGAGCATAAATAGACCCGCGTCCTGGCCCCCCATGCTAATAATGGCAGAAGCGCCTGGAGCCACATAGAGCACCCCAAGTACCTGGGTAATGGATTCATATTCATAAAGAGCCCCGAGTCGGGAAGCGATGAACTTGGCGTGGTTGCCCGTGAAGGAGACACTCTGAATATGCTGTTCGTCAAAGCGTTCGTATATTGATTGGAGTGTTTGCAGGGTCTGCGGTACGAACCTGCCAAAATGGCGCTGATAAGGAGCTTCGTAAGTAAGATCTCCGTCTTTGTCCACCACCACACAATTGATACTTACAGAGCCGATGTCGATGCCCACATGGTACATGATCACCTCAGCCGGAAGAAAACAATTCTCGGAGTTAGGATGCGGTGCTTTCAGTAACAGAATTGAAGCTACCTGCAGTCCGCCTGAGGCGGACACGGAATCTTCGAAATGTAAGGTATTTATTCCATTTTATTGAAGTTCGCTCGCTAAGCCCGCAGCAAGCTGCGGGGAATGCGCTCGCTGGAGCATTTTCAATGGTAACCAAAAACTTGACAATATCTCGCCCCTGAACTACTGCAGGGAGCTTTAAAAGGTACTTTGAGTTTAGAGTTCTTGTATGGTCGGTTCCTGGAGCTGGTGGAATTATAAAAAGTCAAGAACGCTGCGTCAAGTAAAGGAGAAAACTTCTGACTGATCACATTTTTTCAGCTATTATCCCAGTATATACATGATTTCATTAAAAGTTTTAAAATCCTTGACTGATTAAGCGGAGCGAAGCAACTGGTTTTTTTTAGGAGGGCGTGTCCTCACAGCAGTTGTCAAGCATGAGTTGCTGCTTCTTCTTCAAATAAACCTCACAGTTGGGGCACTCAAGCTCTTTGTGGAGGCAGGATTTGGGCTTTAGCTCCCAGCAAGGAACAGGAAAGTCAAGCATTGCCGGGCAGCTCTTGCGCTCTTCCTCCTGGCATTGTCGGATCTCCCAGCAGGAAGCCAGGGTCAATAGTTTCTTAATGCCGGCGATATTAAGGCCGTCCTCATGAATAAGCTTGCGCAAACACTTGAGCCACTTCAGGTCGTTGTTAGAAAAGAACCGTTTACCGCTACGACGAGCCGGCTTGATCAAGCCCTCGCGCTCATAGATTCTCAGGGTGCGAGGGTGGATACTGAGTAATTCGGCGATGATGCCTATGGGATAGACAGCCTTATAATCATCCATTTAGATCTTCCTGAGTGTGAAAAAGAAGAAGTCATCTACCTTCTGTGGGTAAATTATAGTTACAACTAAACACTGTCAAGTGTTATTTTTATCCTTGATAATCAAGGGGTTTTATTCTAGAGTTACTAAGTGCCAAAAAGACCACGGAGTGACTACCTGCCGCTAATTTGGACTGTCCAATATAGTAATTTCAGCTTACCTCAAAAGGGGAATACCATGCGCAGCGATATCATGAAAAAGGGAGTAGAGAAGGCCCCTCACCGGTCATTGTTCAAGTCCATGGGTTTCACCGATGAAGAAATCGCCCGGCCCATGGTGGGAATCGCAAACTCAGCCAATGAGATTATTCCCGGCCATATTCATCTGGATCGCATAGCCGAAGCCGTAAAGGCTGGCATCCGTATGGCTGGTGGTACACCCATTGAGTTCAACACTATTGGTGTTTGTGATGGCATCGCCATGAACCACGAGGGCATGAAATACTCACTTTGCAGCCGCGAGCTCATTGCCGACTCGGTGGAGGTAATGGCCCGGGCCCACCCCTTCGATGGCATTGTGGCCATCCCCAACTGCGACAAAGTGGTACCGGGGATGCTGATGGCCTTGCTCAGGCTCAATATCCCGGCGGTGGTGGTGAGTGGTGGCCCCATGCTCGCCGGCAGACTGGCTAACAAATCCATAGATTTGATTACTGTTTTCGAGGGCGTGGGCGCAGTAAAATCAGAGAAGATGACTGAGGAGCAGTTGACTGAGATTGAAGATTGTGCTTGCCCCGGCTGCGGTTCCTGTGCAGGTATGTTTACTGCCAATTCCATGAACTGTCTCACCGAGGCACTGGGCCTCGGCCTTCCAGGCAATGGCACCATTCCGGCGGTGGCGGCAGCCCGATACCGACTGGCCAAAAAGGCCGGGATGCAGGTCATGGAATTGATTGCGCGGGATATAACCCCGCGCCAGATTACCACTGCAGAAGCCTTTGAAAACGCCATCGCCATCGATATGGCTTTGGGCTGTTCTACCAACACGGTACTGCATGTTCCGGCCATCGCTAAGGAGGCACGGATAGATCTTAACCTCGATCTGTTCAATCAGGTGAGCGAGCGCGTCCCCCATCTGTGTAGTCTGAGCCCGGCTGGTCCGCACAGGTTGGAAGATTTGGATGCAGCTGGGGGGGTTCACGCTGTTATGGCCAGGTTGGCAGAGGCCGACTTGATCAACGGAAGTCCTCTAAGTGTTACCGGCAACACAGTTGGAGAAAACCTCCAGGGGGTGCAGGTCAAGGATTCTCAAGTAATTCGTGAAATGGCGGAGGCCTATCACCCTGAAGGGGGAATAGCTATTCTGTTTGGCAACTTGGCTCCAGAGGGGGCGGTGGTGAAGCAGTCGGCAGTGGCCCCGGAGATGTTGGTAAACGAGGGCACTGCCAGGGTATTTGATTCAGAGGAAGCGGCAGTGGATGCTATTATGGGTCAACAGATCAAGAAAGGCGATGTGGTGGTGGTTCGGTATGAAGGGCCCAAAGGCGGACCAGGAATGAGGGAGATGTTGACTCCGACTTCCACCATTGCAGGTATGGGTTTGGACAAGGATGTGGCTCTGATTACCGACGGACGCTTTAGTGGCGGCACCAAGGGTGCAGCCATCGGTCACATCTCACCCGAGGCAGCCGACGGCGGCCCCATTGCTTTGGTGGAGAAAGGGGATCGGATAGAAATTAATATCCCGGCCAAGAGCTTAACTCTCAAGGTATCTGAGGAAGAACTCAAAAGAAGGCAGGAGCGTTGGCAGACCCCAGAGCCCAAGATCAAGGAAGGCTATCTGTATCGTTACAGTAGGATGGTGAGTTCAGGTGCAAAAGGTGCAGTGCTGAGGGACGATATTTAAAGCGCAGAGCGCTATGCGCTCTGCGCCATTTGATCAACTTCAATGCGCATTTGTCATTACACATTTAAATACGACACTAAGAATGACAGTTCATTGAAGTGACAAATGATAAATGCGAAATGTGAGATGATAACTGTGCATTGCGCCTAGCGCTTAGCGCTATGCGAGCACGGAGGGATTACCTTGAAGTGCGGTTTCGATCATCGTTGTGCCCAATACTGTGATGACTGGTATCAGCGGCCAGGGGGTGCCCACGCTCTGAAGCTGGAACGGGCTCTGATCCAGCGATATCTGGAGCCCCGTGCCGGGGAACGATTGTTGGATATCGGCTCCGGCACAGGAATCCATCTCGCCTGGTTTAGAGAACTGGGACTCCAGGTAACCGGCCTGGAGGCGAGTCCGTACATGCTAGAGCAGGCACGAAGCCGACTTCGGGATAGTGTGGACCTCCATTTAGGCTTGGCCGATCATCTGCCCTTTGAAGACAATGAATTTGACCTGGCTACCCTGATCAACACTCTGGAGTTCATAAACGATCCAGAGAAAGCACTGGCGGAAGCCTTCAGAGTGACTCGCCGGCGCGTGGTCCTTGGAGTTTTGAACAAGTATGCTCTCATGGCCATGCATCGTCGCCTCAAGGGATTACTGGTAGACAATATCTATCGCCAAGCTCGTTTTTTCAGTGTTTGGGAACTCAAAGAGATGGTTAGAAAGATTATGGGTCCAACTCCGGTGCGATGGGGTACCGCAATCTTCTTCCCTCTGACCCTCATGAGAGTTACCCGTTCAGTGGAGCAAAATCCTTTTTTTCAACATAACCCTTGGGGTAATTTTATAGTAATGACTGTGGACATTAGCTACCGCTTTATCACCTCCCAAGACCATTTAAAGACCCCGCTGCACAAAAAACATGGCCAGCTGCCTCAGGGCAGCCTCAGGGTATTTTCGCCGCCACCTGCGTGGAAAGAGAAGCACCCACCCGAAGCTATTCTGCGCCCATGAGAGAGAAACGGCGAGACGGGGATTAGAGGTCAGAGGTCAGAAGGCAGGTTGCAGCGGGCAGTCGTTTCGACTAGGCACTAGGGACTAAACACTAGACACGACAGAAGTAGTCAGTAGCAAGTAGTTGAGAGGAACTCAATCGTCATTTCGCATTTCGCATTTCTCAATCCGCATTTAACATTGAAGACTCACAGATGACACTAACTGTAACAGTTGAGTAGAATGCCAGATGTTAAATGATAAATGCGCAATGTGAATTGCCCCTCTGGCTCCATGCTCCATGACCTATGCCTTCTGTTATCCCTTTTTATGCGTCTCCGCGTCGGGAGCTTAGCACATGCGAGAGGCATTGCTTTATGAGAGGTTGGAGGAGCAACGAGTTCAGTGCCATCTCTGTGCGCACCGCTGCGTGATCAAAAACCATAAAAGGGGAATCTGCTCCGTACGGGAAAATCAGGACGGACGTCTTATCAGCCTGGTTTATGCTCGGGCAATTGCCAAGCATGTGGATCCGGTGGAAAAGAAGCCGCTGTTCCATTTTCAAACGGGAAGCCGCACCTACTCAATAGCAACTGTTGGCTGTAACTTTCGTTGCCTTTTCTGCCAGAATGCTGATATCTCTCAGATGCCGAGAGAGAGTAAGCGCATTATGGGTGAAGAATTGCCACCTGAGCAGGTGGTGTTGGCTGCCCAGCAGAGCCGCTGTAAATCGATTTCCTATACCTACACTGAGCCCACAATCTTTTTTGAGTACGCCTACGAAACGGCAAAGCTGGCACACGCCTCCGGGATGAAAAATATCTTTGTAACCAACGGCTATATGACCCTGGAAGCCCTGGATCTCATCCAGCCCTACTTGGACGCTGCCAATGTGGATCTCAAGACATTTAATAATGAGTTCTACAAGGAACAGTGCGGTGCCAAACTTGCCCCTGTTCTAGAATCATTGAAAAAACTCAAAAGCATGGGAGTATGGCTGGAGATCACAACCCTGGTCATCCCCGGCCTCAATGACAGCGACAGTGAACTCACGGAGATAGCCAAGTTCATTCTGGAATTGGGACCAGAGACCCCTTGGCATGTAAGCCGCTTCCATCCAACCCACATGCTCCGGAATATTTCCAGCACCCCTGTGGCCACCTTGAAGCGAGCTCGTGAGATTGGTTTAGGGGTGGGACTCCATTTCGTGTACACAGGTAATATACCTGGTGATCAAGGGGAGAAAACCCTTTGCTACCACTGCGGACGAGTATTAATAGACCGCTTTGGCTTTGCTACCGGCCAATATGCTATCAAGAAAGGACGCTGTCCTGACTGTCAAACCCCTGTGGCGGGGGTGGAGATGTAGTAGGCAGGAGGCAGGAAGCAGCAGGTACTAGGCACTAGGCAGTAAGCACTAGGCACTGCAGGACGACAAGGCGATGGGGGAGACGGAGACGCGGCGAAAGAGGACAAAAAGCGCAAGGCTCTTTGTAAATTGTCCGTGGTGAGGTATGGAGCATGGAGCAGAGGGAAAAAGCAAATAATGAATATTGAACAAGGAATTTCGAATTACGAACTGGGGGCTATGAATTCATCATTCAGAATTCCTTGTTCGGAATTCGATATTTTTACATAGTCCGGTAGGGCCGGTCACCGTACCGGCCGGAAACGGGAATTTACTAGTGGATGACTTTTTGGCGGGTGCGGTGACCCACCCTACGGTTTGAAAGAATCCGGCGAAGCCAAATGATGGAACGATTTGAATGATTTGAGCGACTTGAACAACGGACAGCTGACAAATTAAAGGTTGTGGTTTTTTGAAGATTAGGCGCACAGCATGAAATCTACTAGGCACTAAACACTAGGAACCAGGAACCGCAAATAATAAGTATGAGGTAATGTTTTCTGCCTACTGCCTAGTGCTTACTGCCTACTCCAGCTGTCGGCGAGCAGCCGACAGCTGGCAAGGGGGCACCCCGATGAATAAGAACGACTGGCAAAAGCAAGTTGCTGGACATCGTGAAAGGCTCAGGGAGAAATTTCTAAATCACGGCCTCAAGAAGCTAACCGATGAGGAAATTGTCGAGCTTCTCCTGACCCTGGCAACTCCAAGGCGGGATTGTAAACAGATAGCACGTGCGGTGCTTCGGAGATTCGACGGCCTGGCTGGGGTTCTGGAGGCTTCCATGGATCAACTCCAGCAGGTCTCAGGTATTGGTCCCAAGAATGCGCTTGGCCTGAGGCTGGTACACGAGGTCGCCCGAAAATTTCTGCAGGAAAGGCTGAAGGGCCGCGAATTCATTTCATCCTCCAAAGAAGTCTACGAATACCTGCTACACTCCCTCCGTGATTTAAAAAGGGAAGTATTCAAAGTCATCTTCCTCAATGGCCGCAATGAGGTCATCCAGGTGGAGACCTTGTTTGAGGGTAGTCTTACCTCCAGTGCGGTTTATCCGCGTGAAATCATCAAGAGTGCCCTGGAACATCACGCGGCCGCTCTGGTCTTTGCTCACAACCATCCGTCAGGAGATCCTGCTCCCTCAAGCCAGGATTTTGCCATTACCCGCGATCTTTTTCTGGCGGGGAAAATCATGTCCATCCAGGTGCTCGACCACCTGATCATTGGCCGGAACCGCTACTATAGCTTTGCAGACCAGGGTCACATCAGGAAGTGGGAGAGAGAGTTCGGCAAGGGGCCGGAAATCATTCTAAAGACTTTGGGGGAGGACTTGGAGGTCAGCGGGCAGGAGGCAGTTAGCAGCAGGCAGAAGGAGGGTTACTAGGAACTAGGTACTATGCACCAACGAGTCCGTTGTCCGTGGTCCGTAGTTCCTAGCAAAAAGATAAAAAACATGGGTCAGAGGACATAAGGCAGATGGCAGCAGTCAGTCAGTATGTTGGAGGTTGGAGGAGCGCTTCGCTTGAGGTTGGAGGCAGAAGATTCGCCCATTATTCCAGTATTGTATTGTTCAGTTCTTTTATT
>Ga0209536_100002645_pt1 | contig 29198 bp, 21 predicted proteins | sample DeeMarSeWOR28_12_FD_187461 | JGI IMG/M metagenome (GOLD analysis project Ga0209536, IMG submission 187461) | Marine sediment microbial communities from White Oak River estuary, North Carolina - WOR-2-8_12 (SPAdes) (version 2) | ecosystem: Environmental > Aquatic > Marine > Intertidal zone >...
CGATGAGCTGGTACGTATTTCTGTAATTTTAGCTAAAACAGGAAAAACAGCCTATAACGGCAAGACCTATTCGATCAGTGGGAATGATATCGAACAGTCATTGTCAGCAAATAATTTTTATTATGACAGGATGATCGAGAAAAATAATTTCTTCCGTGACGAAGTACCATGGGCAACGTATACTACTACCAAGTATACCATTGATCCCAAGCATATTTTCTGGCCGGTTTATGAGCCTTATCTTGTTGGTAATGTTGACAATAAGTTGAATCAAACCACTGGATATGATGGTTCTGAAGACAATGTGGAACCACTCACACATGTGGTGCAGCCAGCCGGTACGCCTAATGAGGATCCAATGGAAGCTATTGGAGAGCGCGGCGAATAAATAATATATGTTTACAACAAACTCGAGACTATCACAGCCTCGGGTTTGTTGATTTTTAATCCATAACCTAAGGTATCCTGTCCGAGAGTTCGTACTTGATGTAAAATTGATTAAATTGATTTCATGGAATAATATAGAAATCAGTTTAATTTGTAAGCCATGTTTAGAATAGGTAAAATTCTATTATTTTATGTTTTGCTCCTGGTTTCCCCAAAATTAATTTTGGCCCAGGATCACATTGTTCATGGAGTGGTCCATGCCTTTGACAGCATTCCACTAATCGGTGCTGAAATTTTTGTGAAGAGTACGCAACAAAAAGTTATTACAGATTCCTCCGGGATTTTTGCAATCCCCTGTTACTCAAAGGACAAGTTGATCATATCGGCCCAGGGATTTAGCAGTAGAAAGGTAAAGATTACTGAGCAAATAAAGCTGATAGCGGTTAACCTGAAATTGAGGCATATTGATGATGTACCGAGTGAAGAAATTCGCAACTACGCCATTGGTTATGGTTATGTTTCAGAACGGGACAGGACTACCTCAACTTCGAGGCTGGCCAAAAATGAAGCTTCATTTTCAAGGTATTCAACTGTATTTGATATGATTGAAGGTCAATTCCCGGGAGTGGAAGTCAGGAATGATGAAATCATTATAAGAGGTACGAATTCACTCAATCTCAGTAATGCAGCATTAATAGTTTTAGACGGCGTAATTGTGGAATCGGACGTTATAAGAAACTTGCGCCCAAGGGAAGTGAAAAATATTGATGTAATCAAAGATGGAAGTGCGGCAATTTATGGTTCACGTGGAGCAAATGGCGTAGTATTAATTGAAACAGTAAAGGGTGGGGACAAAATTCAGTAAAATAGATTAGTTGATACTAAATTGTATGACGCCTGTCAATTTTTTAATTTCATAAATCCAATTGATTCCCTCCTGAAAAGGGCAATTAAATTTTTGAGAAATAGTAAGATCCTAACAAAGAAAAGTATTTAAAATAAAACGTTAGTAATATGGAAAAATCAAGAAGAGAGTTCATAAAGAAAACTGCTGCTGCTGGTTCAGTAGCCTTTATAGCTCCAACAATTATCTCCTCAAAGGTATTTGGCGCAAATGATCGGATAAATGCCGCTGTTTTGGGTTTAAATGGCCGGGGCAAGAGCCATATCCAGGGCTTCATGGCGCAGGATAATGTTCAGATTACCACCTTTTGTGATCCTGATATGAACATTCTCAAGAAACGCCAAAAAGAATTTAAGGAAAAGTACAATAAGGATGTTGCTCTAGAGCAAGATCTTCGCCGGGTGATGGACAATAAGGATATTGATGTGGTTAGTATAGCCTCGCCAAATCACTGGCATGCTCTCTCGGTTATTTGGGCGTGCCAGGCAGGTAAAGATGCTTATGTTGAGAAACCGGGTTCACATAATATCTGGGAAGGTCGTAAAATGGTTGAAGCTGCCCAAAAGTATGACCGCATTGTTCAGCATGGGGTGCAATTGCGAAGTTCACCTGCTGTAAACGAGGCCATTCAATTGATGCGCGATGGATATATTGGCAGAGTTTATATGGCACGTGGTCTTGTTTTCCGTTGGAGGGGCGATATTGGCGACCAGGGATTTTCACCTGTACCGGATGGATTGGATTATGACCTGTGGACAGGGCCTGCTCCTAAACGTCCTTTTACCAAAAATTTGGTGCACTACAATTGGCACTGGCACTGGGATTATGGCAATGGCGATGTGGGCAACCAGGGAATTCATGAAACGGATCTCTGTATGTGGGGATTGGATGTTGGCCTTCCAACCAAAATTACTTCAATGGGAGGGAAATTCCTTTGGAACGATTGTAAAGAAGTTCCTGAAGTGCTTACATCAGTGTATAAATATCCTGAAGAAGATAAAATTATACAATTTGAAGTTCGCCCATGGTGTACGAATACTGAGGAAGGGGCTACTGTCGGCAATATTTTCTATGGTGATAAAGGGATTTTAGTCGTTGAAGGCTATGACAAGTATAAGACCTATTTAGGTCAGGACCGAACTCCTGGTCAGTCGGGTGAAGACGGAGGTGAATCAGGCAGTGAAATGGATCGTGGAGCAGGTGGAACAGACGGACATTTTACCAATTTTATTGAAGCAGTTCGCAAGCATGATAAAACCATACTAAACGGTCCTGTTGAAACTGCGCACCTTTCATCCGGATTGGCGCACCTTGGCAATATAGCTTATCGGTTAGAACGTGTGTTGACATTCAATCCGAGTTCTGAAACTTTTGTGAACGATCCTGAAGCTGATGCGATGCTGACCAGAAATTATCGTGGTGAATTTGTAGTTCCCGATATGGTTTAGATTGTATTTATTAATGTTATAATACATAAATAAAGTAAACATCAAACCTGCCAATATGTGAAATTCTGGCAGGTTTGATGATTTAAATAATTCTCCACTTAAAAATCGCCACATTTTAAATCGGGAACCTTGATACATCAATGAAATACAAAGCATTAATATTAATTGCAGCAATGTGCCAGAGTTCATTTCTGGTTGGCCAGGTTAAAAGTAATAAGGCTGTTGACTTAAAAGTCAATGAAGCTGAGAAAAAAGTAGACGTGATGATCGATGGTAAACTTTTCACCTCATACATCTACCCGGATAATGTAAAAAAACCTGTGTTGTGGCCGGTCATGTCCCCTGCAGGAAACATGTTGACACGCAGCTATCCTATGATCAACAAGGAGGGGGATCGAACCGATCATCCTCACCATGTCGGAATTTGGCTAAACTATGGCGATGTGAACGGGCTTGATTTCTGGAATAATTCTGAGGCAATTGCACCAGAAAAGAGAAACGGGTATGGCACAATTTATCACCGGTCTATTGACAAAGCAAAAAGCGGCAAAGGGAAAGCATTATTAGTAACCAAATCTGACTGGAATACACCGGATAATACAACCATTTTAGAGGAGGAAACCAGTTTTGAATTTATAGCTATGGAAAATAGACGGATCATAGATCGTATCACCACTTTAAGGGCCGTTATTGACGAAGTGAAATTCACTGACAACAAGGAAGGGATGTTTGCCATTCGCGTTGCCCGTGAATTGGAACTGCCTTCCGAAGCACCTACCAGGCTAGTGGATGCACATGGAAATATCACCAGAGTTGAAAAAATGGACAACACCTATGTAAAGGGCAATTACAGAAGCGCCGAAGGAGTTGAAGGGAAAGAGGTGTGGGGAACCCGTTGCCGCTGGATGAAATTAGCAAGTGATATAAAGGGTGAACCAGTGGCTATTGTTATCATTGATCACCCCTCAAACGTTGGATATCCAACGTATTGGCATGCAAGAGATTATGGTTTATTTGCTGCAAATACACTTGGCCAGAAAATATTTTCCAATGGTAAAAATGAATTGAACTTCAGTTTAAAAAGAGGCGAGTCTGTTACTTTCAAATACAGGCTTGTGGTTGCCGATGAGGATTTAACAGATACAGAAATTAGCCAACTTGCTGATGAGTATGCTAAAATGAAAGCCGATTTATAAAATCTAAATTATTAAAACTATCATGGATAAGAATCAATCACGTCGCAATTTTCTACAAAAAAGCATGGCTGCAGGTGTCGGTCTTTCATTCCTTGACACATTTTCGTTACATGCCATGGTGAAAAAATCAAAAATGAAGCTTGGTCTGGTCACTTACCAGTGGGGTAAAGACTGGGATTTGCCAACTCTGATCACTAACTGTGAAAAAGCGGGATTACTGGCTGTGGAATTGCGTACAGAACATGCTCACGGAGTTGAAACAAGTTTGACAGCAAGTCAGCGTGCTGATGTTAAAAAACGGTTTGCTGATAGCTCTGTTACCTGCGTGGGCTATGGATCAAACTTCGATTATCATCATGTTGATCAGGCTCTTGTTCGAAAAAATATTGAAGGTACAAAAGAGTATATTAAGTTGTGTAAAGACATAGGAGCGACCGGAATTAAAGTAAAACCCAATGGATTACCAGAGGAGGTTTCAAAGGAAAAAACGATTGCTCAAATAGCTGCTTCTTTGAATGAAGTTGGCAAATATGCCGGTGATGTTGGACAAGTGGTCCGGGTAGAAGTTCATGGCAGACTTACTCAGCAAATACCTAACATGAAAGCTATTTTTGAACAGGTAACTGAAAAAAGTGTGAAAATGTGCTGGAACTGTAATGATCAGGATTTGTTGCCACCGGGATTGGAAGCAAACTTCAATTCAGTAAAAAAATGGTTTGGTGATACGGTGCATATTCGCGAGTTAAATGTGGGGGAATATCCATATCAGCAATTGATGAATTTATTTGTTGGCATGAAATATAAAGGTTGGATATTGTTAGAAGCTAGAACTGAACCAGCAGATCGTGTTGCTGCTATGAAAGAGCAGTTACAGATTTTTAATGACATGATATCAAAGGCCCAGAATTCCTAAAATATTGAAATTGCCGATTTCATATGTTTAAATTTCTATTTAAGGCCATTTAATAAATAAACCCAAAAAAAATTATTATGACGCATAGAAGAGATTTTTTAAAAAAGAGCGTGCTGGGCACAGCAGGACTGGGTCTGGGAACGATGGCCATGAGTGCAAAATCGTATGGAAGGATCATGGGTGCCAACGACCGGTTCAGAGTAGCGGTTTGCGGTGTTAATGGACGAGGAAAGAGCCATATCAGTGGATTTGACGAGCAGGACAATGTAGAGATCGCTTATCTTGTAGACCCGGATAGCAAAATATTACAGGAAAGGGTGAATAACCTCAAGCAGAATGGCAAAAACAGCAAAAAGGTCCAGGGTGTCAACGATGTGCGCACTGTACTGGATGATAAGGATATTGATGCGATCAGCTGTGCCACACCCAATCACTGGCATTCCTTGATGGTCATCTGGGCAGCCCAGGCAAAAAAACACTGTTATGTGGAGAAACCGGCCAGTCATGATATTTATGAGGGTCGAGTGGCACTTGCTGCGGCAGAAAAATATGGCATTGTTGTGCAGCATGGAACTCAACGCCGAAGCAGTGACAACTGGTCCACTCAGGTTTCAGATATCCGCTCCGGGAAATATGGAAAAATGGTAGTATCGCATGGCTTCGCCTGTAAACCAAGAGAAGGAATTGGTTTTGAACCTTATTCAACTCCTCCATCCAATTTGGATTGGAACCTTTGGAAGGGACCAGCCATTATCGATCGATACCACAATAACCTGGTACACTACAATTGGCATTGGTTCTGGCAGACAGGCAACGGAGAATTAAATAACCAGGGCACACATCAGCTCGATGTAGCTTACTGGGCACTGGATGAAGAAGTAGAAAATACACATCCAGTACGCGTTATGGCTATTGGTGGTCGGTTTAAATGGGGAGATCAGGCTGAAACACCAAATACCATGTTTGCAGTTGCTGAATTTTCTAATGGACAATACGTATTTTTCAATGTAAGGAATGTAAACCATGATGGATATGTGAAAGAAGTAACCAATCGGTTTTATTTCGAGGATGGCGGCAAACTTTGGGATGGAGAATATATCTCAAACAATGGGAGCCAGCCCAGAAATGTACCGATTAAAAAAGTAGAGATTACTCCAGGGGGACCTTATGGCAGCTTTGTAGCGGCATGCCGCGCCAATGATCCTCAAATGGCCAATGGTACCATGTATGATGCACATTACAGCTGTACACTGGGTCATCTCATGAATATATCATACCGATTAGGTGAAAAAGTACCATTCAATGCCAGAGCAGGGAGATTCGGAGACAACACTATGGCATATGAAGAGTTCATGAAGATACACGATATCGCAACTGATGGTATGGGTATTCCTCAGGACAGCACGGATTACATCGTAGGGCCGTGGTTGAGATTTGATGGGGATAATGAAGTGTTTGTAGGCGACCGATCTAGAGAGGCCAATGAGCTGTTGAGAGATCCCAGAAGGGCTGAATTTGACATCCCCGCACCTCAATTTGTATAAAAGAAAATGTGTGTCTTAGTCAATAGTAATTTGTTTCAAGTGAATTACTGTTAATTTTAAATTGCCTCGCTAATTTTTTAATAAATATGAGAATTGGCGAGGCATTTCATTTTCAAATAGATTTATTTGAATCAGGAACAATAAAAGGAGTATTGCTCCTTTTTCATTGAAGTACAATAACACCCAAATTGATATGCTGAAAAACTTAATTATCTTATCCGTCCTTTTTTGGTTAGCCGGATGTAATTCTTCATCAAATAAAAATAATGATTACAATGCTTCGAATAAGAATGCAACACAACAAGAGGCTTCTTTTGATTTAACCGTCGAACAATTAACCTCTGGAGAAAAGCATCATTTTTTCGGATATATTGGACAGTGCCAGACCATTCCATGGAACAGTACCGGTCAGTACATATTGGGAATGGAAATCGATACGATCATTCGTTTGCCAAAACCAGAAGAAGCGGCAACTATCTTTGTGATCGATACATATGATGACAATAAAATCATCGAACTGGATAAAACATATGCTTGGAATCCTCAACAGGGAACGATGTTTTACTGGAATCCCAATGCTCCTGAAACACAATTCTTTTTCAATGACAGGGACCTGGAAACAGGCAAGGTCTTCACAGTGATCTATGATGTCAATGAGAGAAAGCGGGTTAAAGAATACAGGTATGAAGATACACCAATCGGAAATGGTGGCGTGGCTGCAGATGGTGCCGCCTGGCTGGGACTTAACTATGGAAGAATGGCCAGATTGCGACTGGTGACAGGTTATCCCGAGGCGTTTGATTTTTCAAAGGATGAAATTGCACCTGACAACGATGGTATATTTATCATCGATATTCCGACAGGAGAAAAAAAGTTGCTGGTCTCTTTCGCACAAATAGAGAAGAAAATCAGAGAAACAAATCCTGATCTTAACCATTCCGGGCTTTTTATCAATCACAGCTTATGGAACCGAAATTCGGACATGGTGTACTTTTTTGCCCGTGCAGGATGGGATGGAAATGAAGGAGACAGGGTCAATGTCCCGTTTAGCATTCATGCAGATGGCACTGGCCTGACTGCTCATACCACATTTATCGGTGGACACCCGGAGTGGGACGAAGGAAACGTATTGTTTGGGAGTGCCAGGGATGAGCATGGCGAAACAAGGCAGGTAAGATACGATGTCATCAAAAAGGAAATTGTCGAGTACATGGGTAATCCTGAAATTTTCGCGGAGCCTGAGGGTGATATTTCATTATCACCAGATGGTAATTGGTTTGCAAATGGTTATGAAAGTCATCAAAAGAAAATGAATTTTTACACGATTCTAAGAAGAAGTGATGGTGCATTTGCCAAAAGTCCGGGAGTCAGCAATGGTGGATTCACCAGTAAGGGACCTTATGGAAGTAATGTTCGCATTGATGCTGCTCCACGGTGGAACAGGACCAATGATGCTATTTTAGTTCCGGGAGTTGCTGAAAATGGTACGCGGCAGATGTTTGTCATACGTGTGAATGTAAAATAAGTAGGAAGGCAAGATGTTGCTGTTTGTTCAATAATCAATAAGCGAGTCATATGTAATTACGATTATCAAAAACATTGAAAAGGAGATTTATGATATTCAGATTAATTAATGCCATGCGCTGCTTAAAATTAATTTTATCCGTTGTATTAGCTTCCGCTATTTTAGGCTGTTCTTTAGAATCGGGGAAAGAGCGAATTAGTGATAAATCCAGTATTGAAAACCCAAACATTGTATTCATACTGGTAGATGATTTGGGATATGGTGATATAGGTTGTTTCGGTCAGGAAAAGATACAGACCCCTCATATAGATCGATTGGCTAACGAGGGTATTCGTTTTACAGAGGCTTATGCAGGAAATGCCGTTTGTGCCCCATGCCGGTCATCATTGATGCAGGGATTGCATCCTGGGCACGCCAGAGTACGGGATAATATGATCAACGGTTATCGTGAATCGCTCAGAGAGGAAGATTATACGGTCGCCATGTTGCTGAAGGAAGCAGGGTATAAAACAGGATTATTTGGAAAATGGGGTCTCGCATTACACAACCAATATGGGATTCCCAATAAGATGGGTTTTGATGATTTTTACGGATACCTGAATCAAAGGCATGCACATTGTCAATACCCCGAATTTTTATATCATAATACGGAGCGTGTTTATTTCCCGGAAAATGGCACGCACCATTTATTTGAAAATTACAGAGGAGAACAGACCTACGATGAAGATGGTATTTGCCACCCCCTGGGTATAGAAGATCCGTCAAAGGCCAAATATGCATTTGATGTATATTGTTCAAAATCACTCGAATTTGTAAAGGCAAATAAAGATCATCCTTTCTTTTTATACCTCGCCTATACGCCCCCGCACGGCGCTTATGTGGTGCCGGATCTCGGAATTTACAATGATAAGAACTGGCCTATTGAGCATAAAGTATATGCAGCCATGGTTTCACGCGTTGATACTGAAATTGGCAAGCTGATGCAGCTTTTAAGGGAGTTGGAAATTGATGATAATACCCTGGTGTTTTTTGCTTCCGACAATGGAAATACTGATGGAAATGTGACGAGTGGAGAAAATTCAACCAAAGCATTTTTTAAGCATGAATCGCCACGGGCCGGACAAAAAGGAGATATTCTCGATGGCGCCTTCCATGTGCCGGCCATTGCCCGTTGGTCGAATCAAATTCAGCCAGGACAAGTGAGTGACCATATATGGGCTATGTGGGACTTTATGCCTACTGTTGCCGAGCTCATCAACAAACAGGCTCCTGAAAATACAGATGGAATTTCCATTTTACCTACATTGTTGGGAGAACCGAATAAGCAAAAGACACACGATTTTCTTTACTGGGAGTACAAGCAGGAGCAAGCTGTGAGATTGGAAGACTGGTATGGGTATAAAAATAAAGAGGGAAAGCTGGAGGTTTATAATTTGAAGGAAAACCCGGAGCAGGATAATGATCTTTCTGCCCAATATGCGGATATAGCCAAAAAGATTGATGAGATCATGAAAAGTGAGCATTCGCCAAGTGATGTATGGCCAAGCCCTGGTGAGACAGATAAGCAATTTAAGCAGAGAATGAATGAATTAGGCATAGAAGAAAGGCCGGAAAATGTAGCTGAATTTTAATAATAAAATCCATTTCATTTATGAAAAAAAGGTATTTAACTGGAGCATTTTTAGTATTTCTGGTATGTTTCTTCTTCATAGGGCCTGCGAGTGCTGCGACAAAGAAAGGACGCCCCAACATATTATGGATTTTTATTGAAGACGCATCCTGCCATATCAGTTGCTATGACGAAAAGGCCATTCAAACGCCTAATATAGATGCACTGGCCGCTGAAGGTGTTCGGTTTGAAAATGCATTTGTATCCGCGCCAGTTTGCTCGCCCTCCAGATCTGCACTGGTGACAGGGATGTACCAGACCACCATTGGAGCGCATAATCACCGCAGCCAGGTGCGAACTGGTAAGGGAGGTGGAAATATGGATTATTTTGAAAGTTATAATCTGCCTGATGAAATTTCTCTCGCCAGCAAGCTTTTTGAAAGTGCCGGATATTACACCACCAATGAAACCATCGAAGGAAGAGAAGGAAAACAGGATTATAATTTTGTTAGGGAAAACATCTATAACGGAACCAGCTGGAAAGATGCTCCTGACGAGGTTCCTTTCTTTTCACAAATTCAATTACATGGAGGAAAAAACAGAAATAGAGTTGCTGACACAGAGAATTTCAAGCTCCCGCCGTACTACTATGAAGATGAGGTCATGAGGCAGGACTGGAAAGAATATTTGGGATCATGGCAGGATACTGATGTGGAACTGAAGCAAATCGTCTCAGACTTAAAAGCTGCTGGAGTATATGATAATACTTTAATCTTTTTTCTTACAGACCATGGGATATCTCATTTAAGAGGTAAGCAGTTTCTATATGATGAAGGAATCAAGGTGCCATTGATTGTCAAATTTCCCAATAATGCACAAGGTGGACCAGTTCGGAAGGACATGGTCATGCAGATTGATCTGTTGCCAAGCTCGCTGGCTTTCGCGGGTATTTCCGTTCCTGAAAATATTCAGGGGAAGGATATTTTTGCATATAACTATAAAAGCAGATCATACACTTTTGCCGCCAGGGACCGCTGCGATGAAACAACTGAAATAATACGATCGGTACGTTCCGAAAAATTTAAATACATCAGAAATTTTTTAAGCTATCGACCTCATGCTCAGCGCAATCAGTATAAGGATGGAAAGCTGATCAGCAGACACATGCGTGAGTTGTATGAAACCGGTAAGCTGAACGAGCTTCAATCCAGGTTTTATACACCCACACGACCACCAGAAGAATTATATGATCTTGAAAATGATCCATTTGAAATTAATAATCTGGCTAATGATCCCGATTTTAATAAAGAGCTTATCGAGATGCGATCAGCCCTTTATCAATGGATGGATGATACAAACGATCCCGGACTTATACCGGAACCATGGCTGGAAGAAATAGGGAAAACCTATGGCAATAAATTTACGGCCATGAAGCAACCGGAATATGCCATTATCAATAGGCGTCTAATAAAAATTATTGAGGCAGGTGAAAAACAGGACATCAGTTTGTTAATGGAAAAACTATCTTCTGAGGAACCTTCGGAAAGATATTGGGCGGTGACGTGGCTGGGCGTAAACAAAGTGAAATCTGCACAGGAGGGCGTGAGAAAACTATTGTCAGACGATGATCCTTCCGTTAGGATAGCTTCTAATCTTGCACTTTATAAAACTGATCCCAGGTACAATCCCATACCTGCTTTGGGCAAAGAATTAGATCATCCCAATTTAATTGTAGGGATGTATGCCACGAATGCCATCGAGCAAACAGGATTGAGGAATGATGAGGTAAAGTCCATTGCAAAAAAAGCAATAAACAGCAAGTATGAATTTACTATGCGATTTGCAAAATATTTAATGGAGGATGATGGGATTCAATAGAATCGGGATTTTAGGTAAAATATTGATTATTCCAGTAATTCTTGCTGGTCTTTCTATGTATTCATGTGATAATAGTAAGAAAAACCAAAACGCATCGTCAGCAGGAGTGATCAATGATTATGATATTTCAGACGGACAGAATGATTACTCCAATTACTTAAAAATAGTTAAGAATTATGCGGATGCAATGATCTCCAATGGTCGCGATGTTTATGGTCCTGAGCATTCCCCCTTATTTGCATCCACCATAAATAGAAAGACTATGAAAATTGGATCCATGGAAGATTTTGGTGATATCCCTGGTGTTCGGACTCATGACAGATCTATCAAAGGGGCAAACCCATTACAGGATGTTGGTTTATTTGAGATTTGTTACAGATTATCAAATATCACTGGTGATGAATCCTACACAAGAGAGGCCGACAATTCACTTAAATTCTTTTTTAACCAATGTCAAAGCCCTGTGACAGGACTAATGGCCTGGGGGGAACATCTTTACTGGGATTTTGAGACTGAAGCTTGCGGATATGGCAAAGAAAATCAGGATTATCACGAAAGTAGTGTTTGGCCTTTTTGGGATAGATGTTACCAGCTTGCACCAGAAGCTTGCTGGAAATTTACCATTGGCGAATGGGACCATCAGATCGCGGATAAAAAGACAGGACATTTCAGTCGTCATGCCCGTTGGTCGCTACATGGGCCATTTTCAGGTTTTGAGTTTCCCAGGTATGCAGGTCAGATGATCGAGCGCTGGGTAATCGCCTACAACAGGCAAGAAATTATTGACCAACCTCGAAGGGAGGAATTATTGGAGGCCATAAAGGTAGTGTATGCCAGAATGGAAGAGAACGTTAAGTTGACAAAATCCGGATATTTACCAGCGGGGACTACCAATAAAGGAGACCACGATAAAGTTGTTTGGCTTACAAGTAACCTCGAATTGGCCAGATGTCTGGAATTGGCCATTCCACTATTTAATGATGAATTGGCTGAGAGGATGACAGCATTTGCATTAAAGCAGGATATGGATTTTTTAAATGCGCCCCATAAATTTGATTCTGTAAATGGCGAAGGATATGCTGTCACCTTACATGCTGATTCAGGTCTTCCCAGGACCAGATCAATGAATAAGCCTTATACTTCCAGCTGGGGATCCGGATATGGCTATGGCCCGCATTCCAAGGTTGCCAATATATGTTTTGACAGGCATCATGCGCTCAAAACAAGTCATCCTGATCTATCTGAGAAATATAGGAAACTTGCACTTTTAGCTGCAGACCAATATCTTTCGTCACCTCCGGATACATCACAGCTTATAAAGCCCGATGTATTTGCTAGTGTCATCCAACTGATGCTCAATAGTTATGAGTTAACGGGTGAGCACAGATATATGGATCGTGCCAGCTATTTTGGACAGCTTGGAATCGATCTTTTTTTAGATAGTGACTCACCTTTACCAAAAGCAACCAACCAACATAATCATTATGAGACGATTACAGGTGGGCCTGATTTTATGAAAGAATTACTGAGTTTATATCTGGTGATGAATAAATTATGATAATGATGCTTTCTTATGAAAGAGCTTGAATACTGAAAATCTGATAAATGTTTATAAAAAAATTTGCAATAAATGAATGATTATGAGAAAGATAGATCAATTTAAAATCACAGTAGTTTTGGTTTTCCTGTTTTTAACTCAGATCGTGTTTGGTCAGGATAAGGAGAGTAAGGATCTAGCTACAAAGCATTTTACTATTGAAAATTGTGTGAATGAATTTTCGATGGATAAGGCTGACGAGACAAAATCAGGTTACAGATATTGGTTTGCCAATAAGGACTTTATTGATGGACGCACATTAAAATTAAGCGTGGTAAAACCCAATCAGGCTACACATCCCCCGCATACACATAGTGAGGATGAATTTTTCTTTATATTGGAAGGCAAGGCGGAATTCTATCTCGATGGAAAAACCAAAACAGTAGGGCCATACACAAGTTTGTATTGCCCATCTGATGTGTCTCATGGCATCAGCAATGCTGGAGATACTGAATTAAAATATCTGGTCATCAAAAAATACCCAAAATAACAAAGGGATTAATGGAAAGACCTATGAGTGAAATGAAATACAAATTTAAATTCCCGATATAGTTAATATGAAACATGCTAACTTTTTAACCACTGTGGTATTCATTTTTATTGTGACACTACAGTTTTCATGCTATGCACAAAAACGAAAAGCTGAATTATCTGCAAACAAAAATGAAAAAATGACAGACTATTCAGATTTAGCAAAAGAAGCTGAAGAAAGCCTTGAGAGAGGTATTGAGTATACGCAGTCACTGGCCATTGAAGGAGGTTATGTATATCACTACACGTTGGATGGAAAGGAAAAATGGGGAGAAGGAAAAACAGATGACAGGACCATTGAAGTGCAACCTCCTGGTACACCGGCAGTGGGCATGAGCTTCCTGAGAGCGTACAAGGTCACGCAAAACCAAAATTTTCTCACTGCAGCCGAAAATGCAGCAAGGGCACTTATCAAAGGCCAAAATGAACTGGGAGGTTGGGAGCACAAAATTTATTTTGGTCGTCCAAAAGGCGAAAAGGTAAGTTTTGATGACAATCAAACCCAAAGCGCCATCAGTTTTCTAATGGCGCTGGATCAAGTGGTGGACAATGACACCTTATCCGATGCAGTGAACAAAGCACTGGATATGATGATCGAATCTCAATTGGAAAATGGGGGCTGGCCACATCAATATCCATATCAGGGAAATTATCATGATTTTGCCACTTTCAATGACCAGGGCATCAATGACTGTATTAGGGTAATGATCGAGGCGGATGGTTACTACGACAGGACGGACATCTCAGAAAGTCTGGCAAAAGTTGGTCGATTTGTGATGATCTCCCAGCTGCCTCCACCGCAGCCGGGTTGGGCACAGCAGTACAACGAATACCTGCAGCCAGCCTGGGCGCGTACTTTTGAACCACCTGCAGTATGTCCTTCCGCAAGTTTACACAATATCAACAGCCTCATCGATCTATTCCTTCACACAGGTCGTGGCACCTACCTGGAGCCTATTCCTGATGCCATCAGGTGGCTAAAAGCATCACAATTGCCCAATGGAATGTGGGGCCGATTTCTGGAGATAGGTACCAACAAGCCACTCTATTACGATCGGGGGCGTATTCGCGTGGATTCCCTACATCAGCTTTCTTTGGAAAGGCGTACCGGGTATGGTTATGAAAATGATCTTTCGGAATTTCTCGAAAAAACTGAAGAGCGCTATCTAAAGGTAACAGATGCTTTACAACCACCACAGCACAACGGGGATGAGCAATTGGAAATTTTGGCATTAAGAGTACGAGAAGTGATTGATCATCAAGACGAATTGGGCCGGTGGATCGTGCATAAGGATAGGTTTAGGCAGGATATACCTACTACCAAATGGAATGGCGAATACAGAGTTGAAGATAGAATATCCTCTGCGCTTTTTAACCAAAATGTGCGCATACTTTGCGAGTTTTTGGAGGAGTACAAACACTTTAAGGATGAATAATTCCGTTTTTAAGTCCTATTTACTGAAAATGGAATTTTTCTCCTTGAAGTAACTCTCCCATAAAGAACTTACAAATCCAGAATCGCATTGTAAAGCTGCCTAAAACATTCGGCCTGATCACCCCTTGACGGATCAGTTGGTTTTTTAATCCCATAAAAATAATCCATGAAATTTTCAGCGCTTGTCCATACCGTCTGGATCATGCCCTGGAAATTATCTTTCATGTCATCTGTTGCGTTTTTTCTCAGATTAACCATCATTTCCAGCTGTTCGGTAGCTATATCAGCTTTTCTATAAGGACACGTAGCTACACGCAATCCCTTTGCAGCAAATATGACTGGCGTAGGATCGACGCGTTCGTAATGCCAATCGCAGATAAATACATCCGTGGGGATCATGTCAATTGCCCTGTGCGTATTGTTCATGCTGGCCTCCCACATGCCCATGCCTGTGGTTTTACCATCGATCAGGCGGTCTCCCCAAATCCAGAGCTCCTTCTTATGCAGTGCCAAGTGATTTCGAATCTTAGTCACCTCTCCAGCAAACAACTCAGCTTTATCCCTGCCTGAACACCTCGGGCATTTGTCATCGCCAATATAAAAGACTTCATCCATCCCTGCATGGAAAGCGCTGGCTTCAAAAACCTCCGTGATCTCATCGATCAGCTCAAATACAATTTTATGCACATCAGGATGGAGCGGGCAATAGCTTTTGCAATACAGTCCATCATCATTTGGCCATTCATATTTTTCCGGCATTTTGACATGTGGCGTTTCATCGAATTCAGGATACACCCTAAGCAAGCCTTCAAGATTGCTATGCCATGATTGATGTCCAAGCAAATTGATTTGTGGGATTATGTTGATCTGAAGCTTTTTACATACATCAACCAGCTTTTTTACATCCGCTTTTGAAAGGGCGATGCTATCCCTCAATTCCGGATGACTTTCAAATTGGTAGTTGTAATCGACTCTCAGAATGAGGGCATTCACTTTCCTGGGAGCTAATTCTTCTTCAATAAATTTTACAAATCGATCAACTCCACCAACTTTCGGCGCCGCAATGCAAAGACCCCGCGTTGGTAGGAGTGAATCCAGAGGGTCCTGGGCGTTTGAGATAAAGGAATAAAGACAAATAAGTCCGAGGTAAACAAATTTGATTTTCATTGTAGTATCATTTATAAGATTTAAATAAGTGCTAAATACTAATCCTTCAAAAACCGGACTCCCGCAAAGAGGCAAGTATCTATTGCTGAAGAACTTAAAGATTCCTGATCACATCAGGAATGACGATGGTTGATTGAGCTATTCACTATTCAAATTAATTAGTTATGATTCCCAATTCTGCAATTGTTATAAAATTCCGATCATTGATTTCCTTTTCCCCGACAAATTTTATATACCTGCCTTCAGCAGTATCAAATCGCTTTGTTTGCAGGATTGGATTATTCTTAATGTTGCTAAATTCTCCACCTGACACTGCTTCCCCCCAGTCCATTCCATTTTTGCTTACAAAGAATTTGTAATGTGAAACTGTACCGTCAATATACCGTTGCTGCGAGGGTAAATACGTAAATCCAGATAAATTCAGCATTTCTCCAAGATCGATGATAATAGTTTGCGGCATATTTTGATCTGCATCACTTTTCCAGATACTGCCCTCATTGTCATCAACAATAAAATTTATTCGTGGATCTTTTTTCGGATCAGGTGAGATCGCTTTCCATTTGGCCTTACTGATGTCAAAACTCACTGTATTTATCGCACTCAGGCTATTTGATTCAGGGTCAACAGCCAATGCCTTTACCTGGCCCTGATCAGGAAATTCAATTGGCTCGATAAATAAAGATGATTCTGTGTCGGGATCGCTTCCATCAAGGGTATAGTACACCTCCAGTCCTGAATCAAAAGGCATAATGGTAATCATGCCGTTTTTGTCTCTTTCAATCGCAGGGGGTTCCAGTAACTTTGGTGCATGATAGATCTCTATATTTGAAATGACAGGACACGCCCTTGCAGCCAGAATATTGATTCTGAGTTTAGAGGAAGTTACATTGTCAAATCTCAGAATACGTTTAGTTCCAATTGTAGTTTGTGAATCAATTTCCTTCCATGTACCATCAATTTCTGCTTCCAGTGAAAACTTCTTTACTCTTTGTCCCAGCGGGATATACTCCTGGGCTAAAAAGCGATTGAAGGTAGTGGGCTCCCCAAAATCCAAAATCAGTGATGCTGAAGTAACATCATCGTTTGTAGCCCAGTAGGTTTCAGGATTTCCATCAATCGCTTTGACTGCATCAAATTTGGATGAATTGCCACGAACTTCGTCTGCTTCTGCTTTTATATTTTTAGCTAAGTTGGTTTCAAGATCTTTCCTGATTACTTCCACCATTTTCATCAACTGTTCCACATCATTTTCATGTATCAAACCGCGGGTATCCACAGGAAAATTGAGCAGGAAGGAGGAATTTCTGCCAATGGAATGATAATAGATATCAACAAGTTGCTTAACCGATTTCACTTTATGGTCCTCAGATTGATGGTAATACCACCCCGGGCGAATCGATACATCTACTTCAGCAGGGACCCAATGCGTGCCATCTATCTGACCTTCTGTGAGATCCATAAGGTTTGGCGCGTGACCCGGATAAAATTCATCTCTTTTCTGCAGACACCAATTGGTTTCGCCTGCCCAACCCGATTCATTGCCTACCCAGCGCACATCCGGTCCTGCATCGCTGAACATCACTGCATTTGGCTGCAGCTCGCGCACGATCTTCCTGGTGTTTTCCCAGTCATAATAGGTTTTGTTATCTATTTTCCGTTCTTCATTTGCGCCACCGTAGTAGCCTGTTCCCCCATTTGCCCCGTCAAACCACACTTCAAAAACATCCCCATAATTGGTCAGAAGCTCAGTCAGCTGATTTCTGAAATAAGTGATGTATGCTTCTGTTCCATAGTCCGCATGGTTTCTGTCCCAGGGAGACAGGTAAATGCCCAGCTTCAATCCGTATTCCTTGCAGGCCTCAGCCAGCTCGCGGACCACATCGCCCTGACCATCTTTCCATGGGGAATTTTTTACTGAATGCTCTGTGTAAGCGCTGGGCCAGAGGCAAAATCCGTCATGGTGTTTTGCCGTTAAGATGATGCCCTTCATGCCGGCATCCTTGCATACTTTAGCCCATTGTCGACAATCCAGTTCTGTTGGGTTGAAAAGTTTTGGTGATTCGCTGCCAAAGCCCCATTCCATGTCCGTAAACGTATTCATATTGAAATGAACGAAGGCATAGAATTCCAATTCGTGCCATTTCAGTTGCCGCTCAGTAGGTATTGGCACTATTGCTTTAGGTGGAGGCGTGTTGTCGCAGGAGAATAATGCTAAAACAATTGAGAGTGAAAAAATAATTGATTTATTCATTTGCATATTTTATGTTAAGCGATAATTAGTCAATGGATACTTCGTCAGTATTCAATGGTCATTTGATTTTTTACCTATAGATTTAATGTAGGCATTTAGTTTTATTATCAAATCCTCAATTCTGGCTTTAAGACTTTCTGCATTATTTAATGATATTAGATTTCTTCGATTCGCTTTTTGCAACCAATCTAAGGATTCATAAGCAGAACCACGCGAATAGTAAAGAAAGTTTTTGTTTTCTTTAAAATGATACCTCCCATATCCTTCCGCGATGTTAGAAGAAATGGAATCTGCGGATCTTACAAATTGTTTTCCAATCGTATCTTTTGTAAAATAATCCCATTTATCCACTAGTTTCCAGATTTCATCACTAATTTCATTTGCAATATTATAAATTCTCAAATCAGATAATTTCATAGTAATTATTTTAAATTTCTGATAAATATTAAGTTGTCATCAATTCAACAATTAACTTTTAATCAAATATTTAATCAGCCAATGACTATTCAACTTGTGACTAGTGACCAAAGACCTATCTCACTTCCAAATCATCCTTTTTAGGCAATGGAGGAAATGGGTTATGTGGTTCCAACTGGTACCAGTATGCCACGGAGGCAATATCACTTTCCTGGCGCAGATAGCGGCCTTCACTTCTCCAACCCAAATCCTGGATGGTCACTTTCAGATCCTTATCAAACCGGATGGGATCAGTGATGTGCCATCTGTACAACCCAAAACGAGTGTTGGCCTTATATGAGCCATCTGGCCTGATCACCTGGTGCAAGCCAGCGTAAGCAGTCGAAAATTCAGTGTATTGTCCACCGACATCAAAATTGTAGGAGCCACAAAAATAGTCCTCAGTACCAGTGCCGGCGATGGTCGGGAATTGCTTGTCGCCATCCATATAAAATTTGATTTCTCCTTCTCCCCACCAACCACCGTTGTTTACCTGCCACGCCATATACGTACCCACATATTGCCCCTTACCTTTAATGCCATCGATTATGGTATAGGCTTCTTTATCACGGTCTGGTCTTGGTCTACGGAATTGCGCATGAAAATACGCAGCATCATCAGGGACTTCCGTGAGCACATAGTCTACCTGGTAATACAACCTGGTGGCCTTCACATCAATATTTTCCATGGTGATTTTACACTTTTTCCTGAATGGCATCTGCCAGTAGCTGTTGAATGCTCGGCCGGGATTTACACACATAGCCAGTGAATTCAAATGGGCATATTCGCCCCAGCCCATGCCAAAGAAATCTCCGACAGGTACCTCCACGGAAGGCTCTTTTTCATCGTCCCAATAGATTCGGAAAATGTAGAAGCGCCAATTGCCGGTTGGTGTCATCCAGATGTGCTGGATGCTTCCGGGGCCTTCCATTTCAGCCATGGTGAAAGTCTGTCCTGCCTCTATAATTACATAGGGACTCACTTTCCATCCCTGGCCCAGTTCCCTGGCTTCATGAGAGGCAGCTCCTTCACCAAGTTTAGCCATTCCTCCCTTTCCTTTTTCACCGGTAAAATTTTCAGGAGATATGCTTCGGGTTTTTGCATCTGAGGTAAGGAACAGGTTAGATAAATTGGTATTTAATCCATTGAAATTACTTTGAGCAAATAGGTTGGCACATAGTAATAGTGGTAAAATTGTCAGTAGGTTTTTCATGGGGTTTATCGTTTGTTTTATTGGAATGAGTTTACATATAATTATTCAGTTTTACAATCAAATCTGATCAGATACGCTTCGTCGCCATTATGAACCATGGAAATTCCCCAGCGGATACCATTTTCGTTGGGTGACAATTGCGTTAATTCCGGGCGTAACGCTCCCGGGGCATTTGGGCGATCGGTTACTTTAATAGCTTTTTTATCCGACAAGAAGTCTATTCCATCAGGGGCAAATTCCAATGTGGAGGATTTGGAAGCCAGGGTCATTACGCCGCCTTTATAAGGCCAAATCAATACTTCATGACTCTCCGGAAGAATTGGTGTACTGTACTTTGTATATGGCCCTTCAATGTTTTTGGAAAATGCGACTCCCATCTGAGTTTGGGAAGGCCCCTCGGTTCCATGTTTTCTGCTTCTTCCTTTATAATAGAGCCAATATTTATCATCTCTAAATAGTAAAGATGAATCATCAACACGATAACTGTCAAAATTTTCCTTCTGGCCACTAACTTCAAGAACCGGATTTTTGTAAATCCTGGTAAATGGTCCAATAGGGGATTCTGCCATCGCCAGGCCTATAGCTGTGATATCAGTAGTTGAATTATTTTCGAATTTGCCATCTATCCGGTCTGGAGTTGGTTTAACTCCCGTATAGAAAAGGTAATATTTATTGTTTGCTCTTATAATGTTTGGTGTGAATGTAGCTTGTGAATCAAAAGCACCATGGTCTCCTTTTCCCAATACTTCTCCTTCTTCATTCCAGGAATAGCCTTTGTCCCGAGATGATGCGCACCATACCGTTCCCCAATAACCTGGAGATGTTCCATATACTTTTGTGTAATACACATAATACGTATTTTCGACCAGAATCACATCACTTGGATCACGCCGGGTACATCCAGGTTCATGGCCAATACCTGTTATATTGGTGTAGTTGAAATGAATTGGAGCGATATTGGTAGAATTTTCTCCGGTTGATTTTTGACCGCACCGTGTAAATATGCTTAGTATAAATGCACAGAGGAATAGGACCGTTTTACTCTCCGTCATTTCTCTTGTCTTTAACCTGATCAAATTTTATGGAATACAGATCAGCATCTTTCATGATAAAATGTAATCGGATAACTTGTCCGGCAAGATCTTCCAATGTCCTATTTTTGCCCCACGAGACATTTTTTTCTATTTCATTGCCAATCAATACCTGGCAATCTTCTGAAGAGTAGCCCTGGATCACGTTACCATCGGCATCAAGAATCTCAATCCTTATTTCTCCGGCAGCTGATGTGGAAAAATTAATTGATAGATCTTCTCCATTAAATGAAAAAGGTTTGGTGATCATTTCACCACCTTTATAATCAGCCTGAACAGAACTGAATCCATCCAGACGTAAGCTATACCTTCGCAAATGAGCAGTTGGCTGGGCGTAATCCTGGTTTACATATATTGACATTTCAGTCGGACTTGTCTGGACGACATTCAGTACAGGATAATTTGATCTTGAAACCCAATTCTGTAGGCCAATCCCGGGGCGAATGAAAGATTCCATAAACGTACGATCATAATTATTCCCTCCCCGGGATGTCATTAAAACCACATCCGAACAGTCCTTATAATATTTTGGATTCACATTTAAGACTACCGCTTCTTCATCTGTAACTACCTGGCGATTAGGCATAAAACGAGCAGCAATGGCCAGGTAAATCTGTGGCGCCCTGAAATAGGCATGCGTTTGATTGGTATACAGGTGCTCCATTGGCGTGTCCACAAAATCCATTTTTACCGGATCTGTCCAATGGATAAAATCAGTCGAAGTTGTCCGGCTAACGGTACGGAATCCCGAAAAACCATCTCCAGACCAGGTTCGGAAATAACATACGTATCGTTCTTCTTTTTCAGACCAGAATGCCACGTTTTGCGAATCGAAAATTCCTTTGGTAAACACAGGCTGATCTGCAATTTTTTTCCAATGAATGCCATTTGCAGACGTGAATCCAAACAAACCTGTTGATTTTGTGCCAGCCAGCGCTTTGTATTTTTCATTTGGTAAGGCCTTGGGATTTACGTCCAGAAATGGACTAAAGTTGTGGCTAAACGGTGCATCATTAGCCAGAATGACATTATTATCATTTTTACCCATAACTTCATAGATTCCAAGATCTGGTTTGGACCACATAATGCCATCTTTCGATTCCGCATAACAGGTAGTTTCGTTATTGCTTCCATCTTTCCCTGCCTCAGGCAATCCCCGGTAATACAATCGATAGATATCCCCATCCTTGATCACTGTGCAATATCCGCAGAATGGTCCTTCCCAGGGATTGTTAAAATGCAGCACAGGGCCTTCGTCGATGGGATGATGAAGTACCAGCCTGGCATTGATCATATCGTCGATGAGGTAATGATCAATAAATAATTCACGGTTGGAATTCAGGTCAATTGGTTGAATGCCATCTTTTGATACTGTTTGTCCATTTACTTGATTAAATAATATACCTAATAAAATAAAGCAATGACTAAAATTCATCTTCAAGGATTATATATTAAAATATATTGGTAATTTACAGTACTTCATCAGGCCAGGGAACTCGTTCTCCATTTGATTTCATTGTTGGCATTTGGGCATCTACTGATCGCAAATAATTTCCGAGCTCTTTGGCCAGCTCATTTCGTTTTTCAATTTCTGTACCTGCCAGATTATATGCTTCCCCAATATCTTGATTGATGTTGAATAGTTCAAATGTTTGATCTGCATGATAATAGATCAATTTCCAATCCCCTTTTCGTATTGTACTTGAAGCGCCGATTCCCGGGCCGGTGGGCCCCCAGTTATTGGGAAAATGCCAGAATAACGCTCGTTTATCTGTATTGGTTTTTTCTCCTTTAAGAATAGACGTAAAACTCTTTCCATCTACATGTTGAACCGTTTGATAATCCTCGATATTGGCCATTTCGAGTATTGTTGGATAAAAATCCTCAATGATCAGGTAGGCTGCATTAGACGATCCTTTTTGTGTAATACCTGGCCAGTTGACAATCATGGGTTCGCGGATTCCGCCTTCATGGGCCGAGCCTTTTCCACTGGATAGTGGTTTATTATGTGTATGTGGCACACCACCTCTTGCTGCAGCACTCAATCCTCCATTGTCAGAAGTAAAGAGGATTATCGTATTTTCTGACAATCCATTTTTATCAACATAGTTCATTAAATCTCCGAGACTTTTGTCCATGGATTCTACCATGGAGGCATATTTAGCCTCGACAGTATCCATGCCTTTAGCTATATATTTTTCTATAAACCGATAATCTTCTTCAATGGGTGCATGAACGGCATAATGGGACATGTATAAAAAGAAAGGCTTGTTGAGCTTTGCGACTGAATCTAAAGCGGAGATGGCCTCCCTGGTCAATGCTTCCGTCAGATTGATATCCTTCCCATGATACTTCTCCAATCCGGGGACATCCCATACATTTGATCCATTTCTCCATACTGCACTGAAATTTTTCTGTCCGTGGTAACTTCCCGGTCCGCCCGCTGCATGGCCGGCAATATTAATGTCAAATCCTAGATTTCTGGGATTTTCACCGGGTGTACCAATGGCACCAAAATGGGCCTTCCCGCAATGAATGGTAAAATATCCATGATCTTTCAGGATTTGAGGTAAAGGAGTCACATAAACTGTGTTTTCGATGGAATCTGTTGGTTGCATGCCATTGACATTCCATTTGGGCATATTCAGGGTCACATGTTCCCGATCGTTGCTGGCATTTCGTCGAAGGGTCCAGTTGGTCACCCGATGACGAGCTGCGTTCATCCCTGACATCAGGCTCACACGGGTAGGGGAGCATACGCTATGCGAATAAGCCTGGGTAAATTTCATTCCCTGGCTGGCAAGGCGTTCCATGTTCGGAGTTTGATACAGGTCGTTAAAGGGTGTCCGCTCATGATAAAAGGGTACGGAAGTATCCTGCCATCCCATATCATCCACAAGAAAAAGAATGATATTTGGTTTTTGCGTTTTAGTACATGACATCAATCCGGCAAGGATTAATATTGTAAAAGCCTTCTTAATTTTGTTAAAACTATTCATTGATAAAAAAGTGTTTTATTCTACATGCGTTTCCGTTGCTTTCCTGATTTTTATTTTCACTTATTCTTAAAAGCAGGAGGTGCTTGCCGGAGTTTAGCTCTGAATTTAGCACATAATACCAGGGTAAATGCAATTGACTACTCCATTTCGTAAAAAGATCCAACGTTTGATAGGATGAACCATCAATGCTGTATTCAATATTCCCTGCATCCGGTCCGGCAGCTATTGCGATTCCAATAGCCTTTCCTCTAAATTTGAGTTTCAGCTCAGCCCCAGGTTGACCTGCACAAAGCATGGGAACGTTCACATAACCTTTCCTTGTATTTTCGCCTATTTCCGGTTTCCAGTTTGGTACGATTTCCCAATTACTGATGATTTTTGCTCGTTTTATGTTGATCAATTTACCTTGATCATAGCTGTATTTATCGAGTTTTTCCGGTAGGGGATAATTTGTACTTTTCATTACTGAGCCAGATTGTGTATTCCAGGCATTATCCAGGTAGGTTTTTATTGATCGATAATAGATCATCTGGCCGAAAGGAGCGGGGTGAAGATCTTTGAAGTCCTTTTCCCAGGAAAATTCCCCGGCATTTATTCTGTCTGTCACTTCTTTAGCCAGGTTGATACTGGAAACCTCATAATACTGGGCAACTTTTTCATGATTTGAAATCACTTCAGGGATTTGTCCATTGTTGTAAGATTTCATCTTATCAGGATCGACAAAATACATGGCGATGATATCCATCTTTGGATTGGATTGGAGTGCATGCCGGATAATCCCTTCCATGCCTCTGATTTGTTCTTTGGTTGTTCTGCCATTTGTTGGGTCATTTACAGCAGCTTCCACAAATAAAAGATCAACCTTTCCTTTGGACAAGATATCCCGTTGCAACCGGAATGCGCCCGGTGTAGAACCCATAGACGGAATGCCGGCTGGAATAAATTCAAACTTGGTATCTGGAAATTTCTGTCGGATAAATGTGGAGATACTATCTCTCCAACCAGGATTATAGGTTATTGAACCACCGAGAAATGCGATTCGTCCTTTCTTTTTTTGACTGAATTTTATATAACTGTTATGTAAATCATGCCTTTGGATATGATAGACTTCATGCTGGATTTGCCCATTTGCAAAACCATGTCCAAGAATTATTATCAACCAGATAAGAATCGATTTACTCAATACCATGGTTTTATTTTAATATATACCATGTCCATCCACGGGCAGGTATGTCAATTTCCAGATCAATAGTATAGTCGCGATTGATGGATAAGGTCTTTTCCGGGCCGTCATTTTTACTTATGATCGCCTTATCATTCAATCCGGTATAATAAAGGTCAATAGTAATCGTTTTTTTGATCGGTATTTCAAGGGGATTGTACAACATAAGCAATCCCTTTTCTTCCAATTGAGGATTTACATGCAATAAGCCATCATAATCCTGGCCATCAGGTCTGCGGACATGAATGACATCGGAATCCAGGATGGCTCTGTGTTTTTTATAAAAACTAACCCACTTCGATACGATGGCCTTGGTTTCAGGGGCATCGTATAGCCTGGGTCCGCGATAGCAGGCCTGTACGCCAGCGCCAAACAGGTTAGCTAACCGTTGTTCGTAATGTGGCAAATGTTCCCTTAATGGTTCTATTGTGGCATCTTCACCTCCCCCGTGGTACTGAACCAGTGGGACAAACATCCAACCCATGGAAGGTGTCTTATTCCAGGTGCCGTCATATACATTTTGCCGTTCAATGATTTCCTGTTGTTTTCTGGGTAGGGACCAGTTGGTTTCCCTGTATCCCATACCGGTTTTATTGCTGCCATTCAGGAAATACCAGTCAGGCACATTCAAATAGATGCCATTGGAACGACACCATTTGTAGTAATCGGTGATTTTTTGTCGCTGGTTCCATTGAGAATCTTCCAGTCCTTTATGTCCGGGATGATTTTCAGAAATGCATTCATCCCCAGGGTAGGAGCCATCGTGCTCAAGGATGTCCATGCCGGTACTTTCATAAAAATTGTACAGTTTGTCAAAATACTCATGTCCCCATTCACTTTCCAGGCATGGAGAATTACCGAATGTTGGTCGTTGTCCATCCGGCATGACTACATCATTTTCTGCATCGATCGAACGACTTGCCAAAAGGGAATATCCACCAAGAGCTATATTTTTCGAATGCGCATATTCAGCCAGGTCTTTCATTCGATCCAAATTTTCCTCACTTTGATTTTCCAGGTTGAAACCACTGCCGAAGGTCATGATCACCATTTCAAAGCCGACTTCCGCACATTGGTCGATAGCTGTTTTTACTGAGGCATCATCCGCCTGGCGAACATGCATTAATATTGGATTTTCTGTTATCCAAGGAGCAATCGTCCGGTACATTTTTCTTCGCTCCAGGCCTTGCCGCTCCTGGTCATAGTTTTTTTGGATAAGTTCCCAGGTCCTGAAACTTTCAAAAGATTCACCGGGAACTACCTTTTGTGCTGGGCCAAATTTTGGATAGCATTCCAGTAAATAGGGCGCTTCGCGTCTGTAGTTCACCTGGGTAAGGTAGCGTGGGTCCTGATTCCAGAATACACTTTTGCCCAGGCAGCTGGCTGGAGACATCCCATCGCCAAATGCATAATCCGTTTCAACCATCAGTTTCGATCTTCGCCAGATGTCCGGCTGATCGACATTGCTTTCCGCATCTGTTACCGCCAGGATTTCACTTTTGAACCTATCTATCGTAATCGTAAGGTCGGAATTGTTCTCAACGCTAATCCATTTGCACATCAGGGGTATATTATCATATAGGTTATAATGCACATATACTGTAATGTCCTTCAGGTAGGCCAGGTCCTCAATTTGTTCGGATTTCCATTTTTCCGGGACATTCCCGTAAATTTTTACTGACTCAATTTTGCACCGAATTAATTCTCCAGGCTCAGGATGATCTGAAGATTCGCCCACCCAATCTGTTTTGCCAAGCCGTATCGCAACAGGATATTGGTTGGATTCCAACATAGTTCTACCAATTTCAATCCATTCATTTTGTTCATAGGAATAAGAACCTATTAGTTCATCATCTATTATTTCAAGGCGAAGATTTACAGGTTGTCCCTCCCGCGGTCCGGTTGAGAACGTAGTTCTTTCTCCATCAAAAAAACCAAACCTGTTTTCTGTAGTTCGAAGGTTAATTTTTATCGTTTTATCGTTCAGGACCAGTGCCATCCCTGGTCCGAAAATGTCACTTTTATCCGTCCCAGGGTTTATTCGGGCAATAAGTACACAAGCGTCTTTTGGAAGGCTTTTTTCGATAAAGGCAACTGTATTGGCCAATGCCATGATCTCTCCCGGTTTTCCTTCATTGAGGACTGAAGTTCGATCATGTGCTTTACTTACTGTCACTTTCCAGCTTGCATTTAGGGAGGTGAATTCATCCTCCAGATACACCATCCGGTTAACATCAGCTATGGATTTTTTATAGATCTCCTCAATATCTGCATCTCCCAGGTTAAAACTCAATGTCAGTTCCTTCCCTTTCGGTGGCCAGGGCATATCCCGTGGCATCCACTCCAATCGCTTTTGCCAGGCGAATCGTTCTGAGATTGGACCAATGGCATAGCTATCATAATGAAAATTACCGTTTTGGGAATTCATATCTTTCAACCATTCCGGAAGCAGGTAATTGTGAATAGGTTGGTCATACAATCCACCAATTTCAATGGTATTTCCATTGATGGTTATTGAGCCTTCAGGTCGCACTGACCGGATGATCGATTCTTGAGTTACCAGGTTGTTAAATCCAATTGTGGCCAGGTCTGGTGTTATTGAAAAAGTACGTGAAATTAATCCGTTGCTGAAAACCAGGTTGTCAGCTTCGTTTTTATATAGCATCGCATTGAATCCTTCTGGATTGATCAGCCAATCCGTTTTGCTTATAATTCCATTTTCATGATAAATGGGAAGATCCTCAATAGAATCCTGGGCAATAGATATGTTAGACAGATCAATGATTACTACTAATGGAATAAATATTTTCAAAAAATTCATTTTATTCATCATCCTTAATTCAATTACACTTCCTTTCTTTCATTTAATTTTACTTAGCACAAGCGAGACGCTTGCGCTAAATATTTTTTATTTCATTCTGACTTCAAATTCAATTTCATCTACAATATTTTGCGTTTTTTTAAATATTACATTGCCAAATTCCTGTAGTTCAAATTCTTTGATTGCTAAAGGATGTTCACCTAATACATGGATTTTCACCTTCACTAAATCATTTTGTTGTTCCTGGTCAATAGTTCCGTAAGTGTATCCATTGGCCCAAAAGTAGGTGCCGTCCATTTGTTTAAATTTCAAGGTTTTTGCCACCCCTGAATAATGAAATCCGGTTAATGCCAATACCGCACCATAAGCTGTCATTGCCCGTGCGTAGTGATGCCCGCACTCGGCTTCATCAAAAGGGCTACGTTTCCTGCCATCATACCTGTCGCGAATATTGGAGATCACCTTTACTCCTTCATCATACATGCCTTCATAGAGCATTCCGTTTGCGGCAGTATATTCAAACCCGGTCATGACTTCGGAATAATAGGGAAAAGGTACTTCCGGTCTACCGTAGGGAAAACTGGCCATCAATAATGATGCTTCATCACCTAAAGCGTAAGACCGCATGTTATTGAAGTGATCTGCCATAGATGATTTGTAATTGTATTTCATAATGCTTTTCAATGTAGTTTTTACATTTTTACTATTCACCAGGTAACCGAGGTCACAGATATGCGCCATGTACTGGCCGACCAGTTGATCCACGAGGCAACCGTTGCCTAACTGAAATGTTGGATTGCTGAGCTCCTTGGCGCCCATACCTACCGAAAGTAAAGAAGATACCTGGTTGGGGTTTTCAGGTGGTCGAATTTCCTGGATATAATATTCGCCATTAAAAATATTTTCATCAGTCCATTGGCTACCCTCGGAAAATAATCTATTGCACGTTTATAATTACCTTGTCCTGATTTGACAGCGCCTAATTGGGATAGCATCGTTGCTATCGTGAGG
>Ga0209536_100002647_pt1 | contig 29193 bp, 29 predicted proteins | sample DeeMarSeWOR28_12_FD_187461 | JGI IMG/M metagenome (GOLD analysis project Ga0209536, IMG submission 187461) | Marine sediment microbial communities from White Oak River estuary, North Carolina - WOR-2-8_12 (SPAdes) (version 2) | ecosystem: Environmental > Aquatic > Marine > Intertidal zone >...
GGTTGCCGCGGCCGAGGGCGACCGCTCCGAAAACGCGGAATACCAATACAGCAAGCAGCGTCTCGCTGCGATCGATCGGCGGCTCCGCTTTCTCGGGCAACGGCTCAAGGTATTGACGGTGGTCGACGAGAAGCCGCCCGACGACGGACGCGTCTACTTCGGAAGCTGGGTGACGATCGAAGACGAAGACGGCAACGAGCAGACGTACCGCATCATCGGCCCCGACGAGATCGACGCCAAGAAGCAGTGGATCAGCATGGACTCCCCGGTTGGCAAATCGCTGTTGTCGCGAGAGGTCGGGGACGAGATCACCCTGCGACGCCCAAAAGGCGAAGCGATGTGTGAGATCGTCGAAGTACGCAACACGCCTCCCGAGTGAGGGAGGCGCTACTGCTCTATGCAGTACAATCGGAGCGGGGTGTCGCAGCTTGGGAGCCGGCTCGCCGTCCAGCCCTCGTTGATCGACCGAGTGCTGCCGCAGAGCGCGACACCCCCGGTCCCGCTGGTGAAGCCCTCACAATCGCCCCCCTCCATGTTGGATAGGCCGTTCGGCAAGGTGCCCGTCCAGACGTCGCCGGCTCGCTCGACTCCGCTAGGATCGAGGTTGATGAAGCTCTGAATCATGCGATCGGTCAGGTCGTCCCAGTCGTCGGCAATCCGAGCGCCATCTGTACGCACGTACGGCACGCTAGAGCGAGTCATCCGATCGGCAACCGCCGAATCGATCGTGGAGAGCCACGCCTTGAACTCTCCGGGCAAGCCTGCCGCTGAAGCTTCGGAGGCGCAGAGCGCATCCGCCCCGCTTGTGCCACCGAGATCGGCCCTGTGGGCCCCGGTCGTGACGAATATCACGCGCTCGGTTCGTCCGGTGTCCGTGCCAGCGCCGCCACCGCCGCCTCCAGCGCCACCGCCAGCGCCAGCCTTACCGCCAGCCCCAGCCTCACCGCCAGCGCCCGCTTCACCGCCAGCCCCAGCGCCACCATCCATGCCAAGGTCGACGCCCGAAGAACAAGCAAACGAGAGGACTAGCGCTAGGAAGAATACAGGCTTCATGCGTATCCCTTCGCATCCGGGGGCGAGCCACGCAACGAGGGGCCTAGTCCTCTCCGCCGACCCGCGCCCGCCCCTGCTTCTTCTCGCTCTGGCGCCGCTTGTCTTTCAAGCGTTTGCGCCTCTGGCTCCCTGACGGTTTGGTCGAGACACGCCGCTTCGGCTCGACCAGCGACTGAAGAATGAGTCGGCGGAGCGTCGCCCGCGCACGCTCGAGGTTCTGGCTTTGCGAGCGCTCGGCTTGCGCGCTCACGAGCACGCAGCCCTCGGCATCCAGACGCCGCCCCGCGAGCTTCCGAAGCCTGCGCTTCTGGGCCTGAGTCAGGGTATCGGTCCGATGCAGGTCGAAGCGTAGCGTCACCTTGGTCGCGACCTTGTTCACGTTCTGACCACCGGGACCCGACGAACGGGCAGCGCTCCACGAGAGATCACTGACGGGTATCGTCAAACGCTCGTTGATCGTAAGCTTCTTCATGGGTGCTCAGGCCCGCCGGCCCATCACCCTAGCGCATCGAGAGCACGATGCCTTCCCGTGGAACCTGGATTTGGACGAGGGTGATCTCGTCACACTCGGCGACCGTGAGAAGCCCCTCTCCGACTGGAACATCTACCTGCCACAGGGGAAACCCTTCGGCGCTCCAGCCGCCGGCGACACGATGTTATCGCTGGGAGCGATCGCTTGAACAACCGAAGGGGTTTGGCGCAACGGCCGGGGACAGGTCATGCTTCAGCGGTGGTGGTTCGCTTCATCGCGTACATGCTTCTGCTCCTAGCCGGTGCCTGTGGAGGACGATCGAGCTCGCTCCAAACACTCGAAAAGCTCTATCAGCGCGATTTCGAGCGAGCGAAAGGCCGCACGTCGACGATCATTTTCGTGCCCGGGATCATGGGCAGCGAGCTTCACGACACGCGTGACGGGCACGTAGTGTGGGGCACGTTTTGGAACGGTGGCGCCTGGGAAGACACGTTGCGGGACTTCGCTCTACCGTTTGCGGTCGACCAGCCGGTAGGAGAGATTCGTGATTCGATCGAGCCTGGCGGAGAGCTCTTGGTCGTTCACCTCGACGTCGCGGGTCGCGAGATCGCCGCACGCGGGTATCCAGGTCTCTTCGAGGGGCTCATCCAGTCGCTCGCGGAGCACGGGGCACATCACACCCCCGATGCGATCGGCATCGAGGACGTCGAGGCGGGCCGTGACCCGATCATCGGCTTTGGATACGACTGGCGGCGCGACATCGCTTCAGAGGCGCAACGCCTTCACGAGCTCGTCGAGGTCGCATCGCAAGAACGCTTTCGGCGCACCGGCAATCCGCGTGTAGACATCGTTGCACATTCAATGGGCACGCTACTCGTGCGTTGGTACCTGCAGTACGGCACTTCACCCGTGCCGGAAGATGGATCGCTACCCGAGCTCACCTGGGCGGGGGTCGAGTACGTCGAACGCGTCTTACTCGTGGGCGCGCCGAATCTCGGAGAGGCGAGCGTGCTCGAGATCCTGCACCACGGCGCACAAGCACACCACATGCTGCCAACGTACCCACCTGCCGTCGTCGCGACGTTCCCGTCTGGATTCGAGCTGTTGCCGCGGCCCTGGGACCGCCGTGTCGTCTGGTCGGACGATGGTGAGCCCGTCGACCTCTACGACGTCGCCCTGTGGGAGAAGCTGCGCTGGGGTCCGTTCCGAGAGGACCAGGACGAAGCGCTTCAAACGCTCATGCCGCAAGCCAAAACGCGAAGTGAGCGCCTCGCCATCATGCGCAAGCACATGGCGGCCATGCTCGCACACGCGCACGGCTTCCACCGTGCGCTCGACCGCCCTGCGCATCCGCCCGAGGGGCTTCGGATCCACGCGTTCGTCGGGGACGCCCACGGGACTCGCGCGGTGTTGAGCGTCGATCGCGCGACCGGCGAGATGGAGTGGATCCGGACCGAACCGGGCGACGGAACCACGACGCGAACCAGCGCGCTTGGTCAGCCAAGCAGCGACCCCAAGGCTTCTCCCACGCTCATCGCGGACAGTGTTCATTTCATCGAGGCCGAGCATCTCCCGATGGTTGGCGACCGGAGGTTCCTCGATCAGGCGATGTACCTGCTACTCGAGGCGCCAGACCCGCCAGCTAGGGAGAGCCGGGAGCCCTGAGGTTTGGTAAGTCCACGATCCGAAGGTTGCGCTGCCCGGAATCTCTCGAGCTGATCGTCTATGGTCATGAGTGTGTGGATGTTCTTGACGAGCAACGTGCCCCCGCTCGACTTCTCCTCGAGCGACGAAGCCGGCGGGGCCATCGTCTTGCCAGCGGGCTCGCAACCGGAGAGAGTGGCGCCGATCGCAAGCGCGCCTGCGCCCTGCAGCAACTCAGGTCTGGTCACACCGCCTTCCGAGCTGTTGCTCATGCGCCGAGATTGACCCAAGCACTCCCCACGAGGGCAACTCGATGACAAGAACCGCATTCGTAACGGGAGGCACCGGCTTCATCGGCATCAATCTCATCGAGCTGCTCGTCAGCAAAGGATGGGACGTGACGGCGCTGCACCGGTCGACTTCGAAGCTCACCTACCTGAAGCGCTTCCCGGTCACGCTCGCCGAGGGCTCGATCACTGACCGGGTTTCGCTCGAGCGAACGATTCCGGAAGGCACTGATGCGGTGTTCCACGTGGCGGGCGACACGAGCTTCTGGTCGAAAAAGAACGCGCAGCAAGATGCGATCAACGTCGATGGAACCCGTAACATGGTCGAAATCTCTGCGGCCAAGGGCATCGGTACGTTCATCCACACCTCGAGCAATTCTGTTTGGGGGCGCGCGAAGGGGGTCATCACCGAAGAGACGCCCTCCGACGGGAAGAGCTCGTGGATCAACTACGAGCGGAGCAAACACCTCGGGGAGATCGAGGCGTTCAAGGGCGTCGATCTCGGGATGAAGGTGGTGGTCCTGAATCCCGGTGACGTCGCGGGGCCATACGACGCCAACAACTGGGGCAGCCTCTTCTTTCTCTTGCGGGACGGGGCACTACCCGCGATCGGCTCGGGTACGATCACGTTGACACACGTGCACGACGTGGTGCAGGCGCACCTTGCGGCAGTCGACCGAGGGCGTAACGGAGAGCGGTACCTATTGGCGGGCGAGGATCACGAGCTCGCAGAGCTCGCCGCGGAAATGGCCAGATGGTCCGGCGCCAAAGTGCCAATGAAGGCGCCCCCATGGGTGCTCAAGGTCTACGGACGGATTGCGGTGATGATCGCCGCCTTCACGGCTAAGGAACCGGACGTCACACCGGAGCTCGCGGCGATTGCTGGCGCAACCGGCGCTACGTATCGCAGCGACAAAGCGATCCGAGAGCTCGGCTACCGGATTCAACCGATGTCGGTGGCAGTCCAAGACAACTACGACTGGCTCGTCAAAGAGGGTTTGCTTCAAAAACCGTGAGACCGCCGACGACGGTGCGCTCGACCTCGATTGCGCGGATGTCGGTAGAGGGGTCCAGCGGATCGTTGGACAAGATCACCAGGTCGGCTTTCTTGCCAGGCTCGATGGAACCGATTTGCTCGTCGAGATGCATCTGCCAAGCCGCCTCGATCGTCATCGCGCGGAGTGATTGCTCGGGGGAGATGCGCTCGTCCGGGCCGAGTGGTCGGCCGCTCGAAGTCTCTCGTGCCACGGGGGTCCAGAGTTGAAGCCGCGAATCGATTGGCACGACCGGCGTATCGAGGTGCGTCGTGAACCGAATGCCCAGGGCGGCTGCCGATGCCGCAGGGCTGATCCGTGACGCCCGCTCCGGACCGAGAAAGATATCGCGGTGCCGGTCGCCCCAATAATACACGTGCGCGCTGAAGAAGGTGGGCGCGACGCCGAGCCGCTTCATGCGTTCGAGCTGGTCGGGCCTCGACATCTGCGCGTGCACCAGAATCGGCCGCCTGTCTTCGGCGGGGCAGGCCTCGAGCGCGGCTTCCCACGAATCGAGGAACTGATCGATCGCGGCGTCGCCATTTCCGTGGACCGCGACCTGGAAGCCGGCGCAATGGATTTGCCTCACATGATCACGCATCGTGGCTTCGTCGATATTCGGATAGCCACGGTAGCCCTCAGGATGCTCGCCGAGCGCGTGATAGGGCTCGGTGAGGTAGCCCGTGTAGCCTTGAATCGAGCCGTCGCCGACCAGCTTCACCGCCCCGACCTGCATGCGTTCCGTGGCGTACGCCCCGAGGTCTCGACCTGACCCAATCGCATCGAGGCCAAGCTCCTCTCCGGGCCAGGCGACGACGCGGAGAGGGATGAGCCCCACTTTGGAGCCGAGACTCATGCCTTTGAGCTGCTCTTCGGTGGCGAGGCCGTTCTGCACCGTGGTGAACCCTTGCCGGGCATACGCGTCGACCGCGGCGCGAACCACCCCCACCTGTTGGAGAGGTGGGAATTTGAGGGCCGCAAGCATCATCGGACGCCCCGCGGTTTCGAGGAGCAGCCCACTCGGCTCGCCGTCGTCATCTCTACGGATCTCGCCACCGGGCGGGTCCGGCGTGTTTGCGTCGATGCCGAATTGCTCGAGCGCGTTCGAGTTCGCGACGACCATGTGGGCCGAGATGTGCATGGCGATCACGGGTCGCGTCGTGCTCACCTGATCCAGGTCCTGTTTGGTCAGGTGCCGCTTCTCAGCGAGCATGCTGTCATCGTAGCCGAACCCGACTAGCCAGCCGGTGCCGGGCCTGGCTGCGTCGACCTCACGAAGCGATTCGATCGCCTCCTGGACGTTCTTCACGGTGCCAATCGGAGGACTGTTGAGGTCGGCGGCGACCGCGCCAAGGCCCGCGCCCGGGAAGTGTCCGTGTCCTTCGATGAAACCGGGGACGACGGTGCGGCCCCGGAGGTCGATCACCGGATCGGCATCTGCAAGCCAGGGCTGGACGTCTTCGTCGTTACCGACGGCGACGATTCGGTCGCCTTCGATCGCGATTGAGGTCGCAACGTTGCCCTGCGCGTCCATCGTCAGCACGTTCCCGTTGCGCCAGACCTGAACGTCCGGGGGCGATGGATGAAGCCTGACCCAAGCGATCGCGCCGATGACGGCCACCAACAACACGAGCCCCAAAATCGAGCCCAGGATCCACTTTAGCGCGCCCATGCCAAATCTCCCGGGCCCTCACCTAACGCCATTACAGCGACGATACCGCAAGCGCCCGCACGCTACCACACCGCCGGCTCGTGAGCGTCGCCGGCACCGTCTTTTTTCGTGTCCGAAAGCGACTGTGCGGGTAGCATGAGTGGGATATGTATCGGTTGTCCGTCCCGCCCGCGCACTATCCGTTTTTCGAGATCGTCCAAGGCTACTTGAACAGAGCCGCGGAAGTGATCGGCTTGCCCGACCACGTCCGGCTGATCCTCTCGGAACCGAAGAACGAGCTCATCGTCCATTTTCCGGTTCGCATGGACAGCGGCGAGATGAGAATTTTCAAAGGGTACCGGATACAACACAACAACATCCTCGGGCCTTTCAAGGGCGGCATCCGGTATCACCAGGACGTGTCGCTCGACGAGCTGAAGGCACTCGCCGCGCAGATGACTTGGAAGTCCGCGCTCATGGGCATTCCGTTTGGCGGCGCGAAAGGCGGCATCAAGTTCAATCCGCGCGAGCACAGCGAGGAAGAGCTCAGGCGGATCACACGACGATTCACCCACGCGCTCAGCTCAAACATCGGACCGTCACACGACATTCCGGCGCCCGACGTCGGCACGAATGCGCAGACCATGGTCTGGATGATGGACACGTTCATGAACACGGGCGGCGCGAACGAGAAGAGCGACCAGCGAGCGGTGGTGACGGGCAAGAGCATCACGTCGGGCGGGTCAGAGGGTCGAGAGGGAGCAACCGGGCAAGGCGTCGTTCACTGCATCAAGGAGTGGGCGAAGGAGAACCGTTTCAACCTCGAAGGCGCCACCGCAATCGTGCAGGGGTTCGGGAACGTCGGGTCGCACACCGCAGGGCTTCTCGCCAGGCTCGGCGTCGCCACCATCGCTACTGGTGACCACAGCGGCTATCTTCGAAACGAAGAGGGCTTCAACGCGCACAAGCTCGGCGAATACGTGAAAGCCCACGGTTCGATCGAGGGCTATCCACGCGGCGAAAAGATCTCCCGCAGCGAGTTCTTCGAGACCGCTGCAGACCTGTGCATACCCGCCGCGCTCGAGAACCAGATCGGCACGGCAGAGGCCAACGCCCTGCAGGTGAAGCTCGTGGCGGAGGGCGCGAATGGGCCGGTGAATCCTGACGGCGAAGCGGTGCTGGCAGACCGCGGCATCCCGCTCATCCCGGACGTGCTCGCGAACTCTGGCGGCGTCACCGTGAGTTACTACGAATGGGTGCAGAACCGAAACAGCGAACACTGGGACGTCGAGAAAGTCGACGCGGGCCTCATGCACGTCATGCGTCGTGGCTATCAGCGCACGATGTTCTTCGCGGAGAAACACGGGATTGATATGCGCACGGCTGCATACAGCTTGGCGCTAGAGAGCCTCGCCACTTCGTACGCTGAGCGCGGGATCTTTCCCTAGGCTGGCTAGAGCAAGTCTTCGGGGACGCCGGCCCGACGAAGCGGCTCGGTCAAATCCCTAGGGACGCGGCTTTCGTAGGTGACCCGCTTACCGGTGGCAGGATGGGTGAACGACAGCTGCTTTGCGTGGAGCGCAAGGCGGTAGAGACCGAGATCGACTCGATATGAGCGGTTCTCGATCCCTTTTCCGTACCGGACATCACCGGCGACCGGGTGATCGATGCGGCGCAGATGACGGCGGATCTGATGGCGGCGGCCGGTGCGGGGGCGGGCTTCGACGAGCGAGACGCGCGCGATGTCGGACATGAATAGGGTCTGGTACTCGGTCACGGCTTCGACTTTTGGACCACCCTCGCGCTTCTCCATCGGGGTGTCGATGATGCCCTTTGACGGAGGCTTGCCTCGAACGAGCGCGAGGTAGGTCTTGTCGACTGTGCGAGCGTCGAACGACCCTTGGAGTACTCGCGCATGCTCCGGCGAGAGTGCAAATACGAGCACGCCGCTGGTCGCCCGGTCGAGGCGATGCACCGGATAGACCCACTGGCCGATCGCGTCGCGCGTCAGATTGAGCGCGAAGCTCGTGCCCTGGTCGTCGCCCCGATGAACCGAGAGCCCGGACGGCTTGTCGACTACGACGATGGCGTCGTCGTGATGGAGAACCTCGATGGACGACGGGGTGGCCGGGGGGCGAGGTGCACTGGGATCGGAGCTGTCCAAGTGGGTTTTCGCGGTTGGGTCTGCAGGTGCTTGAAACCTGGGCGGTTTGAGGGGGGGAGCGTGTCCCTACCTTGGGCGCATGATTTGGAAGCGTTGGATGATGTCGGGGCGCTTCATCAAGAGCTTGCTGAACCGTTCGACGGGCATGCGCAAGACGAGAACGTCGCTCGCCGCTTCGACTGTGATCCGTGACGGCTCGCGGGTCAGCAAGGAATCTTGACCGATCGCGAGACCGAGCTCCATGGTGCCGAGGCGCTTCCCGCTCGGCGCTCTGACGAGGAGGCGACCGTGAAGCGGAAGGTACATTCCGTCCGAGCGCTTCCCCGCTTCAACGAGTCGGATACCAGCGCGAGCCCGCCGGACTTCGAAGAGACGCGCGATGTTCGCTCGCGTGTTCCCGTCGAATCCAGTGAAGATCGGATTGGTGCGAAGCAGGGTTGCGATCATCCGTCGGCTGAGGACCTCGAGAAGCACGTCACCGAACGGCGGATGCTTTCGGACTAGCGCGTCGAGCAACGGCTTGCCGATTCGAAGTGCGCGAACCCTGCCACATGCCATGACATCTTCCGTGTAGCTGACGTTGGAAAGAAGGCAGGCAACGCCCGCTACGTCTCCCTCGCCGAGCAGAAGATTCTGATGGTCGACGTCCCGGCTGCCGACGGCGTTGCCCTCGACGAGAACGTACAACGCATCGGCGCTGGTCCCCGCAGTCGTGAGCCGCTGCCCATCCTGGACGTCCACCAGCGTGGACTCCATGACCAGAGCCTGGAGCACAGGTCGTGGTACCTCCGCGAAAAGCGGCATGGAGGGAAGCTGAGCGAGAGCGGCCGCGCTTGGCCGTTGGCTCACGAGCGACTCTGGCGGCGCGGGCCGTTCGAGAAGCTCGACCTCCGTGAAGTCGAGCGTCACGTCTTCGGTCTTCTCGGGTTTGGTGAATCGAGTTTCGCCGCGCGGCGCCTTTCGGTCGCGGATTAGCGGGAGCGCGTCGGTGATCAGGCTTTGAGTGTCAGTGGGCGGAGCCTCGTATTCCGAGGTAGGCGCCTCGTCCGCCGTCACGATGACCGCCCGGTTCTTGCGATGCAGCCTGCGCGCGGCCTGTGGGTCGACACGATCGAGGACATCGCCTCTGCTTGGGTCCATCGCGATGATCAGCTTCGCCATCGCTGCGGCACGGGCGACGAAGCCCTTTGCAGCATAGAGATCCACGGCGCGCTCGTAGGCGAGCACCGCGTCGGCCTTGCGGCCCATCCGTTGAAGCAGATCGCCGCGGCGATGCGACCAACGCGGCTCGTCGGGCGCTTGCTTCTCGATCAGCTCGTAGAGGCTGAGCGCCTCGTCGAGTCGCTCCGCCTTGAGCGCTTTCCCAAGCTGCCCACGGAGATCCGTCGTCTTACTTGTTCCTTTGAACATCAGTCCCCCCCGGAACCAGTTTCGCATTTCACCCTAGCGGCTTAATTCGAGCCGGGAGCGGTTCTTGCCATTCCTTGCGATCTACCTCACAGCGTTTCTCGCAGGCGCTTCGCAGCCGATTACCCCCCGGCCCTCCTGGGTAGCCCGTGGAAATAGCAGCCACGGCCTCCGAAGGGGTAATCGTAGGTGCCGTACTGCCATTCGTAGTCGTCGCCGAACGGGGCGACGAGATCGCGGAGATCGGATTCGGAGTAGACGCGCAGCGTGCTTATGATCGCGTCCCAGCTTCCGGTCGCGAGGCCGATCGGAGTGAGCCAGGTCCAAAGGGCTTTGGCGAAGCGATCGCGCGGCGAGAAGAGCGGTGTGGCGAGCAAAGATGGAATGCCGATCGGGATGAGCGGCAGAGCACCGCGCGGATCGCGCTCGAAACACTCCGAGATGAAGATCGGCGCTTGGCTTTCCACGGCGTCGCGGAGAATCGCCTGGGCGAGCTCGGGCGAAAAGTGATGAAACGCATTGATGATGGTTCGCACGCGGCCATGGGAAAGCAAAGGCGGGATTTGCGTGGCGTCGACGGAGTCCGCGACGAAGTCGATGTTGGCAGGACGCTGCTCCCTGGCATGCGTCCAACTCGAAACCCGTGGATAAAGATCCGTCATCAGGAACCGTGGCGGGTGCAAGCCCAAGCGCTCGGCTTCCCGAATCAAGATGAGGGCTGGTCCCCCGGCTCCCGCACACAGGTCGAGCACCTCATGCTTCCCGGACGCAGAAAGAAACGCGTCGAGGACCGGCGCGAGCGGACGAAGGAAACCGCCCCAGCGGAGCGAGCGGCTCAGTGTCTCGACGATCGTGTCGCGCAAGCTGGTGGGAACCCAGCGCTCATCGTTGAACTCGAATAGCTGCGCTCGTGGTACGCGGGACATGGCTCAAGAGAAGCGCGCGTAGTACTCGGCGACCTTCGGGTGCGCGAGGACGCGGTCGAGGTGTTCGACGAGCTTTGGCGCGAGCTTGTCAGGTAGATCCGACGGCACGTAGTCGAGGATGCCGGCGCGGAGGCCACGTACCCAGACCATGACCTTGAGATCGGCGACGGTGAGCCGGTCGTCCGCGAAGTACTCGCCGCCGCGCGCCTCGAGGATCGCCTGAAGCCGTTCGAGGTAGAGCGCGATTGGACCATCGGCGAGCGCTTCGCGCGCGGCCTTCTTCTCGGCTTCGTCCTTGATAGACATCGTCACGACCTGCTGGGAGACGATGTCTTCCACGGCGTCCATTGCCTCGTCACAGAAGGCAGCCTCGAGCGGGTCGCTCGGATAGAGCCCGGCGAGCTTGCCCACGTACCGATTGATGCTGTTGCATTGGCTGAGGCTGACACCGTCGATCTGCAGGAACGGCACTCGCTTGAACGGGTAGCTACCGCGCTTGGCGCCGAAGTCTTGGAAGCTGATTCGCTCGTCTTCAAAAGCGACACCCCCAATGTACATTGCAAGTCGCGCGGGCTCCGCGCGGCCGCCGTGAATGTCGAAATACGTGAGTTTGAGGTTTGGCATGCTGGGGACTCTAGGGCCAAAGGGCTCGCTGTCGCGTGAGCTCACTATTTGAAGAGCTGCTTGGCGAGGGCGCGATGCGTTAGGTGGATCGCCCGGTTCACGCTGCTGAGCCGCGGCTCGGCGTGGATCTCCGTGCTAGCGTCGCGAGACGATGGTGACCCGAAGCAAAGCTCGACGGCGCTGGTGGCAGGAACCGCTCCTGCACTTTCTGACTCTCGGCGCGCTCCTGTTCGCCGCGCACCACTTGCTTTTCGGCCGGTCGCAGTTGGACCAAGTGGCTGCGGAGGACGCAGGCGATGTCTGATACCGCCGCGCAAGCTCCGTTGTTCCCCTTCGACAATCGCTATGCACGGCTGCCCGAGCGCTTCTTCGCGCGGACGCCACCGACACCGGTCTCCGCCCCGCGGTTGATCCGCTTGAACGAGGACCTCGCCTGCGATCTGGGGCTCGACCCGGCGCGATTGCGAACGCCCGCGGGGATCGAAGCGCTCGCCGGCAATCGGGTGCCGGAAGGCTCCGAGCCGCTCGCGATGGCGTACGCGGGCTATCAGTTCGGCAACTGGGTGCCTCAGCTTGGCGACGGGCGGGCCATTCTTCTTGGCGAGGTCGTCGATCGGGATGGCGTTCACCGTGATGTGCAACTCAAAGGCTCTGGACCAACGCCTTTTTCGCGAAATGGAGATGGGCGAGCGGGGCTTGGCCCGGTGCTGCGCGAGTACATCATCAGCGAAGCGATGTGGGCGCTGGGGATCCCGACCACTCGCTCTTTGGCAGCGGTGGCGACGGGCGAGCAGATTCTACGCGAGACCTATCTGCCAGGCGCAGTGTTGACCCGCATCGCGCAGAGCCACATCCGGGTGGGGACGTTTCAGTTTTTTGCCGCACGGCGCGACGAGGAGGCGCTGCGTTTGCTTGCCGACCACGTGATCACACGGCACTTCCCCGAGGCATCGAAGGCCGACAACCCGATCCTCGCTCTGCTCGCGGAGGTGATGGAACGGCAAGCGGAGCTGATCGCACGGTGGCAGCTCGTGGGTTTCATTCATGGCGTGATGAACACGGACAACATGTCGATCGCGGGCGAAACCATCGACTACGGGCCTTGTGCGTTCATGGATTCCTATCACCCCGAAACAGTCTACAGCTCGATCGATCGCTGGGGGCGGTACGCGTACGGCAATCAGCCGGCCATTGCGCAGTGGAACCTCGTTGGCCTCGCGAATGCGCTGCTTCCACTGATCGCCGAGAAACCAGAGAGGGCCATCGCCTTGGCGGAAGAGCTCCTCGGGACCTTTCCCGAACGGTTCGAGTCGTTCTATCGAGCGGGGTTGCAGCGAAAGCTCGGGCTCAGCGACACGCAGGAGGGGGATGACGCGCTCGCGCAGAACCTTCTGGCGCGGATGGCCGAGAATCGAGCGGACTTCACGCTTACGTTCCGCGGGCTCTCGGAGATCGTCGGAGCGAGCGAAGCAAATGACGGGGTAGTGCGTCGCCTGTTCGAGGATCCTGCGGCCTTCGACGAATGGGCCGCTACGTGGAGAGACCGCCTCGAGCGCGAAGCACGGTCTCCAGAGGAATGTCGGAGCGATATGCGGTCGGTGAACCCCGCGTTCATCCCGCGTAATCACCGAGTCGAAGAGGCGATCAACGCGGCCGTTACGGGGAACGATTTCGAGCCGTTCGAGGAGCTATTGGCGGTCCTCGCGTCACCCTTCGATGACCAGGGCTCACGGGAGCGGTACGCCGCACCGCCGCGACCCGAGGAAGTCGTTCAGCAGACGTTCTGTGGTACGTGACGGCGGGCCGCGCTAAGCAGCGGTGGTGTTCACGTAGTCGCAGGCGGCGAGGAGCTTCTGCACGAAATCGGTCTGCCGATCCGCGCACGCGAAATGGTCGCCGTCCACCTCGAATCGCTTGGCCCCGGGAATTGCCGCCGCGAGCCTGTACTGGCGGCGGGTTGGGACGATCTTGTCGCGGGTCGTGACGACGACGGCGGTTGGCACTTCGATGTCTGAAGCCCAGTTGCGCGACGAGAACCGAAGGACCGCGCGCGTTGCTTCGGCGAGCGCAGCGGGATCGGCGACTGCCATCTCTTTTCGCACGAACTCCCTGGCCGTTTGCGAAGGAACGTCTCTGAGCATTCCTTCGATGATTTGGCTGCGGACGAGCTTCGGCGCCAAGCGCGCACCGAGCACGGCACCGGGCAGAACCGCCCGCGTCAGGACCGGATAGCGTTCCGGAGTGAAGTGTCTCGCGGTCGCACAGAGCACCAAGCCTCGTACCCGCCCTGGATGCCGGCTCCAGCAAAGCTTCGCGATGGGTCCGCCCATCGAATAGCCGACGGCGATGAAGTTACGGACGCCGAGCGCGTCAGCCGCGGCAACGGCGTCGTCTGCGCAGTCCTTCAGTCGAAAACGACGCGTCGGGATCCCATAGCCATGACCCCGGTGATCTACGGCCAGGAGATGGTAGCGCTCGGCGAGGTCGTCGAACGCGGTGAGCCAATTGAGTGCGCCCGTGGCAGCGAGGCCGTGGAGCAACATCAGCGTGGGTGCGCCCGCGGGCCCCGCATACTCGACCACACGCATGCGCCCGCGGCCTTTCAAATCGAGAAAGAGCTCCTGCCGTTGGGCGGCTGACCCGGTTGGCGTCGAGGTCGAACGAGCTTGACCTTGTCGTGTCACTCTGTGGGAGGGTGCGGTTCGCGAGCGCAAGCTGCAAGGCGACGCAAGCGCAATCTTTGCGCGAGCAACGCTGCTCTCATTCAGCCGAGGACAGGCGTCGAATCGCTGCGTAGAGGGCTCGCGAGACGCAGGTTTGGTCGCGAACACGGGCAAGCATCGGCCAGGTTGCGCGCTCACCCTCTTTGATGTGCTGCAGGAGCTCCGCGTGGGAGATGTTGGACATGGCGCGGAGCAGCGCGGTCGGGCGGAAGCGGGGATGGATGTCGATGTCGCCGCCGTAGGGTTGACCCGCGAGGGATTGAGCGACGTCGAGGGCGCTATAGAGAGGCGTGCGGCGACTGAGGTCACGGGCGAGCTCGAGTTGATGGGCGACTTGTGTGCGAACGCTCGATGCGACGATTCCGGGGAGACCGGGCGCTCCACGCCTGCGTGTCATGCGGCGAATGGGCGCGACGTGCGGGTTGGCCTGGCTGACGATGAAGTGATTGACGTTGTGAAGCCGGCTCAAACGGCGCATCGGGAGATCGCCTTTGAGCGATCCGTCGATCCAGGTTTCGGTGCCCATGTACGGAGCCACTTGGCCTGATGGCAATCGTTGGCGGAGCGTCGTCGCTGGGAATGCACCAGGGATTGCGGCAGAGGCCACAGCTGCGCTCGTCATCAAGACGTTGGGCGTCGTATAGTAGCAGAGCACGCGGGGTTTTTGGCGCTCGCGAGTAGGTGAAACGCTGATGCTCACGGTGCGCCCGGTGCGCGAATGGGCTTCTTCGAAGGTGAGGTCGCCGCAGTTGTTGAGCACGACCTCTTCGAGGCGAGCAGGATCGTAGAGGGCCCGCTCCTTGGCTGCCCGCTTGGGCGAGAGTCGCTTGAGCGCATCGGTTCGAATGACGCTCGGGTCTTCGAAGAGCGCTTTGAGCTCTTCATCGGTGCGAACGCCCACCCCGCATGCGATGAGCGCGCCCATCGAGGCCCCGGAGAGCACATCGGGCAAGAGGCTCTGCTCGCAAAGCGCCTTGACGACGCCGAGATGAAAGAAGCCAAGGGAGGCACCGCCCGAAAGCAGCAGCGCCGAGCGACCAAAGATGTGCGCCGCCCGTTTGAAACCCGCAAGCGTGAACTCGGGGTCGAGCCCGGTCTGCGCCGGGTCCGCGAGGTAGGCGATGCACGCAAGCGCTTCCTCATAAAACGCCTCGACGAGGTACTTGGTTCCGAGCGGCGTCGCTGCGTAGAGCCGCGGGTCGGCAAGCTCGCCGAGATGTCGGTAGAGGGCCTCACGCAGCAAGGGCACGAGCTCCATGGCTCTGCCCGCCTCGCGCGTGCGAGTGAGCTCGTGGGTGTGCCGCCGGAGCAGCACGGCATCGTATACGGATGACTCGGGATCCCCGCGCCACGCGTCGACCCCGACTCGCTCCGCCTTCGCCTCGGCTCGTTGGCGCCAGGTTTCGTATGTCTCGGTCAATCTGCTGCCCCGGGAATCATTCCAGCCAGCCACATCCGCGTGCGTAGTAGTCCGGTCCCGCTTCGTCGCTGGCCTCGATCCACGCCGCCCAAAAGTCCTGAGCACGACGCACGAAGTCGGCGATCTCCGGATCTTCGGAGGCGGCCTCCTGCATCGCCTCGGAATCGAGATCGATGAGGCCGACCTCGTTGCCCAAACCGGGAACTCGAGTCGACAGGCGCTGCACGTCGGGGCCCTCGGCCCAACGATCGTTTGGATCCGACATGGGCAGGAGACCCGGCTGGTCCGACCATGCTTCGATGAATGTGATTTCCCCCTGATCGTTGAACACGAACTCTTCGTAGATGGGGCAGTCGCCCGCTTCGTACTCGAAGGACACGTAGCATCGGGCGAACGGCTGAACGGCGAATGCACGACAGTCGCGCGTGGGAACGGTCGAGGGCTCGAATGAAACAGCCAGGTCCGTGGTGAGCTTCATGTTCTCGCGACCGTACCCGGTGAGCCAAAGCCAGGGCGGCAACTCCCACCTCGCGACGAGTAACGAGTAGTTGGGCACGCTGGCGGGGTCGGCGCTGGTGTCCAGCGTGTCGAAGTACTTGTTCGCTTGATCGACGTAGTACCCGGGAGGTTGTTGGGGGCGGAGGGCGGTCGCGAGAGCATCGGGCGACGGCTGCGACTGCGAAACGTCCGGTTCCGCAGCACAAGCTGCGGCGACCAATGCGAGACCTACGGCGATGACACGGAGGCGGGACATGACGAGAGCTTAGTCGCTCCGACACCGCGCGAACAGGCGACGGGGCCAGCCCGCCGCGCTCACTCGAAAGCCGGCGCGTTTCTCATTCTCCAAAGGAGCAGCAGGGGAACGATTGTGAAGGGGATGTTGATGAGGAACACAGCCAGAAGATTGGCTTGCGTGCGGTTGGCGGCGTCGAGGACCTCGTAACCGAAGTACACCGCGGTCGAATAGACGATGGCAGCGCCGTAGAGGAGCGCCGGAATCCGAATCCAACTCCGGGCACGCGACAGCGCATAGATGAGCACGAGGTAGAAGGGTCCGAACACGAATGCGTCGATCCCGCACATGATGCGGAGCCAGAGTGGTGTATCGAGGAAGATCGGATCGAACGAGCTCGCGTACCAGTGCCAGGTTTGGCCAAAGGGGTCGGTGGTGGTCGAGAGATCGACGTCGAAGACGATGAACGGCTCGAATACGAGCGACGAGACCGCAAAGAGCGCGAACCAAAACACCAAGAACGCGTCGAACGGCCGGTCACGAAGCGGTGTCACGGCGCGATTGTCGACGTTTTCCAAGCCGCTGTCAGCATTGGGCTGCTTTATCCTTCGAGCAGTTCCTTGAGGTTCAAGAGCGAGGAGCCGAGGTCTCGACGCATGCGGCGCACTGTCAGGTGCTCCGCCAGCCGGCCAAGCACGGGCACCGGAAGTGTATATTCGACCCCGATTGTTATTTTGGTGCCGATTTCATCGGGCTCGAAGGTGTTCGTCCATGTCGCTGCGAGCATCCCGATGGTTTGATGAGTGGCCGTCTCGTTTTCTACGCTCTCCACGACGACTGCTTGGCCACGAAGCAAGACCCCGATCATCTTGAACGTCCACTCGCACTGTTGCCCTTCCCCGGTCCCAATCACATCGCGAACCTCGACCAGCCCCTGGATCCAATCTGGCATCGTCCTGAGGTCAGTCGCATACGAGAACACCTCACTCACGGGCGCTGCGATGACGATGCTGTCCTCGTAGGAAATCATCCGAGCTGGCTCTTCCTAATCCAGAGTCCGAAGCGTACCACCCCCCCACGGAGAACAAACCCCCAACAACCTTCCCAGGTTAGATTTGACCGCGTCCCACCCCCAACAACCTTCCCCAACAACCTTCCCAGGTTAGATTTGACCGCGTCCCGCCCAACGCCCTTTCCAGATTCAATTTGCCCTCGTCCGACGACCTTCTCAGATTTGATTTGCCCTCGATTCCCGCATCGCGTGGACTATTAGGCGCGGAAGACGCGGACAGATGGGTTCCTTTCCTCGTCGCGACTGACCTGTAGCCACCAAGGGCGGCAGCAAACCTCGCAGTCCCGAATCAGCTCCCCTTCGCTCTGCGGATCGATGTAGACCTCGACGCTCTCAAGGCAGTAAGGCCAGTTGAGCTGAACGGTGTCATTCATCGCAACCCATGATAGCGACATGCCGCCATGAAGCGGTCGTCTCGCCTGGCCGGAGCCGAGTCACGGGCCCAATGGGCCCTCACACAGTCTGCCGGGCTTTCAGCTCGCTACGTCGCCGCAGCCGCGCCGGCGCACCTGACGACCCACCAGGTGCCCGCCGGGAACGCGACCCGTCGATGTCCTCCTCGCCACACGCGATACGCCTCCCGGTACGCGAGGCGGAAGGCCCGGAGGCGTTGGATCGCGAGTCGCCATGCGTTTTGAGTTAGCGCCGAAAACGCGGGACTGCGGCCGAAGCGCTCCTTCTTGTTGCGGGGCTGATCGGTCACCAAGGTCCTACGCACGCGAGCGCTACCCAGATACCTAAGTCCTTTGCGCCGACGTTCGGTATGCAACAGCAAGAGCCGGCTATCGAGCACCGTCTCGAGCGCTTGGAGGTAGTCCGTCTGCTCCGAGAAACAGGGCGGAGTGCTCAAAGCAAGGTGCACAACCCCAGGCGCGCTATCTTTGAACCATACGGACGGGCGCTCGGCCTTGATGCCGCCCGCACTCAGTGTCTCGAGCGTGCTCACTGCGCCTGGCCATCGTTCTGGGTAGGGCACAAGCGCCGCGCTGACCGGATTCAAGCTCACGTAGGCGACCTTATCGAGCACTTCGGAAGGGCCGGTGAGCTCCACGGCACTGTAGGCCACGTTCGGCTCCCACACCACTTCCTCCCAGCGACGGAGTCGCTTGACGCACATCGCAAGCTGTCGATTGAGCCAGGCCATAAAGTCCGGGAGCACTCCATCGGTATCGGTGATGATAAGATGGTAGTGATTACTCATCGCACATAGCGCATGGACTTCGACGCTATGCTTTTCGGCAGCCAGGGCCAGGCAGTAGACGAACGCGTCGTTGAGCGAATCGTCCGGGCGCAACAGGAACCTTCGGCCGAGGCAGCGCCGGGTGATCAGGTACGTTTGGTTGGGGAGAACGCGTCGCGGAAGTGACATGCCTGGATATCGGCACTTCATACGCTCGGTTGCTTGAAATCGAACCTGGGAAGGGTTTTGGAAGGACGATCTCCTGCGGCTAGCGGCCTTGCGTGGCGGGGAATATACGTCGGCTGTACCAGCCTCCAGGCCGATCCTCGTGTCTGGCGATTCAACTGGGGTAGAAAGGCGATCAATCCCCATGGACCAACTGCTGTTTCATCCGCGAATCGTTCATCTGCCACTCGCTCTGGCCGCATTGATGCCGTTCATCGTGGGCGGCATTGCCCTTGCGTATATGCGTGGTTGGCTCGATCGTCGCACCTGGGTGATCGTCGTCCTGCTCCAGTCGGTTATGTTTGGCTCGGCACTGCTCGCCATGAACACTGGCGAGGCCGACGAAGAGCGGGTCGAGGAGATCGTCGCAGAACGCCACATCGACGCCCACGAAGAAGCGGCGGAGCTCTTCACGTGGACGAGCGCCGTCGTGCTCGCCCTGACGATGATGCCCCTGTTCCTGGGCGAGGGCGACCTGCGAAACGCCATCATGATCTTCTCCATCGTTGCAAGCGCGGTGACCCTGGCATTCGGGCTCCGTGCTGGCGAGGCCGGCGGCCGCCTGGTCTATCGGTATGGCGCCGCGAACGCCCATCTGGACCAAGACGGCGAACCCCAAAACCGTATCCACGCCGTAGAAGAGTACGAAGACGACGCGGACACCGACGAATAGCGCTGCAGAAGCGGCTATTCCAGGTTCCGCTCGATGAACGCTAGAAGCGGCGCGACGACGTTGTTGGTCTGGTCGTCCTCTGCGGACACGATATCCACATGACTGTAGCCCTCCGAGATGAACAGCTCGAATCCGCCTGCCGCATCGCCGAAGGTCGGGAATGCGATGCTCGGCTGCTCGCGTTCGACCACGCGCGCGTGCTGCCGTCGCAGCTCGGCGCGGTGCAGGTTCCGAGGGAGTCCGCGTAGCCGAGCATGCGACCTGGCACGGGGACTCCTCCATTGCTGGCGCCAAAGGCGATCACGGGGATGTTCACGCTTCGCGCCTGCGTAGTGTCCTCGATGCCGCTGCGGCCGCAGCCCTCGGGCGGTGGCGCTGAAAGCGGCCTGGTATCGAGTCCCATGCCCGAGACGACCCCGAGCCAAGAGGCCGGATAGTACCAATCCGAAAAATTTGGTTTGCCCCTGGTAGAAGCTCGGCATCATGTGCCCTTCGAGATCCGTGGACTCGACCTCGACGCCCCAGCGGTCGGTGGTGTCCGTCGGCTTGGGGCCGTTGTCTGTCAGCACGCTGTCGGGCATCGGGTCACCCTAGTTCAGCCAGGTGCGCACGCCGTCCACGGTTTCGCCGATCGTGCGGAGCGGTGTCGCTACGAAGCTGGCGGCCGCTGCGGCCGCGCCGTCGTCGTCCAGGAACAAGCCGATCAAGGCCACCGAGGTGGCGGGCTCGCTGCCGAGCAAGAGGGTGAGCTCCGCGAGCTCGGGCACCTCGTTCAACGCGTTGTTGCCCTCGATGCCGTTCTGATCCGCCTGCAAGATCGAAATTCCGGTGTCGCCCTGGAGGTCACCCTCGGGCGCAGCAACCTCGGAAACCGCCAAGAGTTGAGGCGACAAGAGCCCCGCGACCACCGAGTCCGCGTCGACCGGCTCCGTACAAGAAGTGTACTCGAACTCGGCGCAGTCGACTGGCTCCGTTTCCACCGTGCAGGCCGTCTCGCCATCGATGCAGCGCGGCTCTTGGCTTCGCACGCTCCAGAGAGACCGCCGTCGAAGCGCGCTTCGATTCGGTCGAGCTGATCTTCAGTTGGAGCCTCGCTCACCAGATTTCCGCCACCGCCTTCCAGCATGACCAGGCCACGGACTTTGGTGTAGCCCGGTTCCGGATCGCCGCCCCCGAGGCTGAAATCCGTCGCCGCGTAGCGCGCCGTGAAGCCCGTCCCCGCTGCGTGACCGCCAAGGAATACATTGGCGCTACGAGCAGTGCTGCGCGCTTCCTACACCACCGCATCGATGTACTGTGAGTGCACCAGCGTCGTCCACTGGGCCATGAACACGAGGTCCTCGCCAGTATTCCTGCACGGTCACTGCCAGTGCATCCGCGAAACATCGCCAGAAGTAAGAAGGGCAGCGCGAAAGCAACGAGAACGCCTTTGCAGATCGATGGCACCGTGTGCACTCTGGGTGGTCTTTCGTGACGGGAGAGCGTCCCACAGCTTTCTGGAGAACAGAAGCATCGAAACCGGTGCTAAGCTCGCCGAATGGGCATCAAAGTACATCATCTCAACTTCTCCCGATCCTTGCGCGTTTTGTGGCTTCTCGAGGAGTTGGAGCTCGAGTACACAATCCAATCCTGGGAGCGCGACAAGAACTTCAGGGCTCCACCAGAAGCCGCCTCGATCCATCCGCTCGGGCGTTTTCCGATGGTCGAGGTCGACGGACGAGTTCTCGTCGAGTCGGGCGCGATCCTCGAGTATTTCGCAGACCGGGAAGGAAAGCTCAGGCCGACCAGCGAAACCGAGAAGCTCGAGTGCCAGATGTTTCTGCATTACGCAGAAGGGTCGCTGATGCCGCCGCTGCTGGTTGGCCTCATCTTCGCGAGGATGCGATCGGCACCGATGCCCTTCTTCATCAAGCCGATCGCGCGAGGCATCGCAGACAAGGTCGACGAGAGCTACACCCTCCCCGCCCTCGATCTGCATCTTGGATTCGTGGAGAAGACTTTGTCGGAGCGTCCCTACTTCGCGGGAGACAACTTTTCGATCGCCGACATTCAGATGTTCTATGCGGTGGAGGCAGGGCTCTCACGGGGACCGGGTGAGCGCCCCAACATGTTGGCGTGGCGCGACCGAGTCGCGAGCCGGCCGGCGTACCAGCGCGCGGAGGCCAAAGGGGGCAAAGCGATTCCTCCGACGGCGCCGGCCAAACGATGAAAGCGGTCGTCTACGACAAATACGGGTCATTCGAAAACCTCGAGCTCAGAGACATCGACGAGCCGTCTGTTGGCGACGATGCGGTACGGGTGCGTGTACGTAGCGCGGGCCTCCATGCGGGCGACTGCCTCGCCGTACGAGGCTCTCCCTTCGTGGTGCGCTTCGCGACGGGGCTATTCAGACCCAAGCACGGTATCCCCGGATTCGACATCGCGGGACAAGTCGAAGCGGTCGGGAAGGACGTGACGCGCTTCCAGGTTGGCGATGAGGTGTTCGGCGCATGCGAGGGCGCATGCGCCGAGCTCGTCTGCGTCAAGGAACGCTCTCTTGCGCCCAAGCCAACCAAGCTGAGCTTCGAGCAAGCCGCGGCCCTACCGACTTCCGCACTCGCGGCTCTGCACGCGCTTCGCGATGTGGCCAAGGTGGATGCGGGGCAAAAGGTCCTGATCAACGGCGCTTCCGGAGGCGTGGGGACGTTCGCCGTGCAGATTGCCAAGTTCTTCGGGGCAGAGGTGACCGGCGTCTGCAGCGCGGCAAACATCGAGATGCTGCGCTCGATCGGCGCGGACGATGTGATCGACTACAACCAAGAGGATTTCGCGTCGGGAGAGCAGCATTACGACCTCATCTTCGACAACGTGGAGAATCGCTCGTTGTCGGATCTGCGTGCTGCACTCACCAGGAAAGGGATGCTGATACTCAACAGTGGTACTGGCGCGCAGGGCATGAAGATGTTCATTCGCCTGATCAAGCCGCTCTTGCTCTCACCCTTCGTGAGCCAGGACCTGCGGCGCTACCTCTCGGTTCCGAACGACGAGGACCTGGTCGTGCTCAAACAGCTCGTCGACTCCGGAAAGCTCACCCCGGTGATCGACGAGACCTTCCCATTGGACCAGGCTGCAACTGCCCTCGCGTACATCGAACGCGGACACGCGCGAGGAAAAGTCGTCCTGCGGGTGTAGCGCTCGGGAGCCCTCCGAAGGTCTCCGCAACCTGACTAGATACCGGCGCCCTCTACGAAGGCCTCGGCGCGGGCTTGGGGCAGGACAACTTTCGTGCTTGGTCGGATGCTGCGCGTAAGCCAGACGTTGCCGCCGACGATTGAGCCTTTGCCGATGGTGATCCGGCCGAGAATGGTGGCGCCGCCGTAGATGGTAACGTCGTCCTCGACGATCGGATGCCGTGGGATGCCCTTGATTGGAAGGCCGTTCTCATCCTGCGGAAAGCTCTTGGCACCCAAGGTGACGCCTTGGTAAATGCAAACGTTCTTTCCAATGATGCAGGTCTCTCCGATGACGACTCCGGTGCCGTGGTCGATGAAGAAGCGTTCGCCGATTTGTGCTCCGGGGTGAATGTCGATTCCTGTTTGTGTGTGCGCATGCTCGGTGATCATGCGCGGGAGGAGCGGCACCTCGAGCTTATGGAGCTCGTGGGCGAGGCGCTGGCAGGTGATGGCGATGATACCGGGGTAACAAAAGATGGCCTCGTCGGGCGAGGTTGCCGCGGGGTCTCCGTCGAAGGCGGCCTGCACGTCGGTCGCAAGGATTGCTCGCACTGCGGGCAGCCGTTGAAGGAATTCGCGCACTACGTCTCGGGCGCGCGCCTGGGACGCCGCACGCTGCTCCGGCGTGTCACGAGAGACGAAGACGAGGCAGTGCTCGACCTGTTCCTCGAGGATTGGGCGCAAGTGATCCAAGGCCGCGCCGACATGAAATCGCAAGGTCTCGTCGCTAACCTTCGAGACGCCGAAGTAACCGGGAAAGAGCACACCGCGTAGGCCCTCGACGACTTCGATGAGAACCTTTCGAGAGGGCAGGAGCATCGCTCCACTGGTGGACCCGCCGGCGCGTGGAAGCCCCTGGCTGTGCGCGCACAGCGCGTCGACAATCGGGGAGAGGTCGTAGTCCTGCGTGTCGTGCATCATCGATTCATTCTTCGCCGTAAAGCCAGGTGGAGAGGTAGCGTTCCCCGGTATCCGGAAGAAGTACCACGATGAGCTGGCCTGCGTGCTCGGGGCGTTTGGCTATCTCGAGCGCGGCATGGAGCGCGGCCCCCGAGGAGATTCCGACCAGGATACCCTCCTCTTTTGCCGCCCGCCGGGCTGCTTCCCCTGCGTCCTGGTCCGCGACCTGGAACACCTCATCGATGAGCTCGGTCTGCAAGACTTCCGGTACGAAACCCGCACCGATACCCTGAATCTTGTGGGAACCAGACGCGCCGCCGCTCAGCACTGGGGAGGCAGCTGGCTCGACCGCGATGGCTTTGAAGCTTGGCTTGCGGCGCTTGATCACGTCGGTCACGCCGGTGATGGTGCCGCCGGTGCCAACGCCGGCGACGAACACGTCGACCTGCCCGTCAGTGTCGTTCCAGATTTCTTCGGCGGTCGTCCTCTTGTGCATCTCCGGGTTCGCGGGATTGGCGAACTGTTGCAAGAGCAAGTGACCCTCCCGCTCGGCAAGCTCTCTTGCCTTATCGATGGCGGCGCTCATCCCACCCGTACCCGGCGTCAGAACGAGCTCGGCGCCAAGAGCGGAGAGCAGTCGCCGACGTTCGAGGCTCATGGTTTCCGGCATCGTGAGGATCAGCCGGTAGCCTCGTGACGCTGCAACGAACGCGAGCCCGACGCCGGTGTTGCCGCTGGTGGGCTCGACGAGGGTCACGCCCGGCTTCAGCACGCCTTGGCGCTCGGCAGCCTCGATCATCGCGAGCCCGATCCGGTCCTTGACACTGGCGCAGGGGTTGAAGCTCTCTAGCTTGGCGACGACTTGGGCGTTCAAACCGGCAGTGATGCGCGGCATCCGCACGAGCGGCGTACGACCGACGAGCCAGGTGATGTTTTCGGCAATGGCGACCACGGTTGCCTCCTGCGGATAATGCCGCATAATTATGGGGAATTGCGAGGTTCTTTACTTATCCGATGCGGGTATGAATAGCTCATCGTCACGGCGTCGTCCACCGGAGCCGCTGCATACCGAAGTGCCGCTCTGCGATCCGCCATCGCTTCAACTATGCGCGGGGCAGAGAGCCTGAGCTCGGCTGGGCCGTGGGCTTCGGCACGGGCGTCTCGAGGATCTTCTTATATCTCTTGAGCCAGCTCTGGAACACGAGCTTCATGACCGGTGCGGTGATCGCGTTGAGGTGGCGCATGAAACCTTGGTTCTCGATCGCCACCGTCCAGATCAGTCGTGTTTCGTTCGGGCCGACGCGTTCGACTCTGTAGTCTTCGGCGAACTTCGAAAGGCCCGGAATGGTGGATTCTGTCACGTAGAACGCGATGCGCTCGTTCTCTTCCCAGTGGAAGAAGAGCTCCTTGACCATCATTCCGCCTGCCAATGAAACGTTGCGAGTGGCGTTCTTCGCGTAGGGTTTCTCGGAGGTCCACTCCACCCCCTCGATGACACCCGCCCATTCGGTCCAGACAGTGTCGCCGCGCAGGGTCTCGAAAAGCCGTTCCGGAGTGCACTTGGCTTGCAAGCTGCACTGCACGCGCAACGGTGCCGTGTCGAAGAAATCCAGAGTGACTGGGTCGAGCTTGTTGAGTTCACTCATGCTGGGGAATATACCTCACCGAGGAGTACCAAGGATGCTGCAGCAAGACCAGACCCCCGAACACAAAGCATTTCGCGAGACGGTTCGCGCGTTTGTGAGCAATGAGCTTGCTCCGCGGGCACGCGAATTCGACCAGATGGGACGGATCGACAAATCGCTCTTCCCGAAGATGGGAGAGCTCGGAATGCTGGGCCTTCGCTATGACGAAGCCTATGGTGGCGCTGGCCTCGATTGGTCATTCACCGCGATTCTGTGCGAAGAGCTTGGGCGCGCGGACAACGTAGGCGTCATGACGGGCATCTCGGTCCACACCGACATGGCGACGCCGTCGCTTCATCGCTTCGGAAGCGAAGAGCTCAAACAAAAGTACCTGGTGCCCGCGATTGCGGGCGAGATGGTGTCTGCGATCGCGGTGACCGAGCCGGACGCCGGCTCTGACGTGGCCGGCATTCGGACGCGAGCCGTCCGCGACGGCGACGATTGGATCATCAACGGCTCGAAAATCTACATCACCAACGCCGCGACTGCGGACTGGCTCTGTCTGCTCGCTGTCACTGACCCCGATGCAGGCCATGCCGGTTTTTCGCAGATCATCGTGCCGACGGATACGCCCGGCGTCTCCTACGACCTGCTCGACAAGATCGGATACTGGGGCTCCGACACCGGGCTCTTCTTTTTCGAGGATGTCCGGGTGCCGGTGTCCAACACCATCGGCCCCATCGGGGCGGGTTTCCCGCAGCAGATGATGCAGTTCCAGGCCGAGCGCCTCGTCGCCACGATCGGGCTCATCGCATATTGTGAGGACCTCTGGGAAACCACGTGTGAGTGGGCAAGGGAGCGCAAGCTCTTTGGCAAGACGCTCATGTCCATGCAGAACACCCAGTTCAAGTTGGTCGAGTGCAAGACCTTGCTCACCACCGGCAAGGTCCTGAACGATGCCTGTGTGAGAGCTCTCGTGAACGGCGAAGATGCCACCGACCTGATCTCCATGGCAAAGCTACACGTGGGCCGGGTCTCTCGACAGGTAGCGGACGTCTGCTTCCAGCTCCACGGCGGAGCCGGCTACATGAAGGAGAGCATGGCGGGTCGCGCGTTCTGCGACACCCGCATCGCCAGCATCGGCGGCGGCAGTGACGAAACGATGATGTACTACCTCGCCAAGCGCTGGAAGCTCTGAGACGCTGGTCTAGCCACTCACCCGCTACGGCGCGATCTTCTTCTTGATCGCCTTTGCGACGGGTGCTGGCACGCTGCTGAGCGCGTTGAGCATGTGTGGCAGAGCCTTGAGCTTCAGGCCTTCGTACTCGCTCGGCACAATCGCCTCGATCAAGAACGGGCCGCGCGCGTCGAACGCGTTCTTCAGGGCTGAGCTGAAATCCTCGGCCCTTCCTACGCGTCGCGCCGGTACGCCCATGCCTTGGGCCATCGACACGAAGTCGATCGCGGGTTCCGACAGGTCCAACTGTGCCTTGGCCTCAGGGCCGATCTTTTCTGCCCCGACGCGCTCGAGCTCGATGTTGAGGATTCCGTATGAGCGGTTGTTGAAGATGACGGTCGTCACATCGAGACCCTCACGCGCGATCGTCCACAAGGCCTGAATCGTGTACATGGCGGATCCGTCGCCAAGGAGCGCGAGCACGGGACGGTCCGGCGAGGCCACCGCCGCGCCAACCGCCGCAGGCAGGCCCTGCCCAATCGCACCGCCGGTCAAGGTCAGCAGGTCATGCCGAGGCGCTCCGGCGGTTGAGATCGGCAGTTTGATGCCCGATGTTTGTGACTCATCCGAGATGATCGCGTTCGCCGGCAACAGGGCGCCAATCGCTTCACATGCCTTGGCGGCGTTGAGCTTGCCTTTGGGCAGCTTCGGACGCCCGGCACTCTGCAGCTTGGGGGCGGTGGCGGACGCGCCAACGGCTTCGACGAGAGCCCGGAGCGATGCCAGCGCATCCTCATGCGGCTCCGCCAGCGTGTGGGCGGTGCAGTCGTCTGGCACCAAGTAGCTCTTCTTCCCTGGATACGCGAAGAACGACACGGGCGCCTTGGCATCCACCAGAACCAAGTGGTCGTAACCGCTGAGCTGCACAGAGGCCATTTCGGCGAGGTACGCAATGCGCTCGACGGCGGGCAACCCTGCGCCTCGCTCGAGTCGTGTCGGAAAAACCTCGCAGAAGAGCTTCGCACCGGTCTTCTCCGCGATCTGCGAGGCTGCGCGCAACCCCGCCTCGCGGAGCACCCGATTGCCCAACAGGAACGCAACCTTCTTGCCTGACTTCTTGATCACCTGGGCAATCGCTTGCACGGTCGCGTCCGAGGCCGGCGGCGGTTGCACTGGCGGATGCGCTTGCACGGGCTTGGCCCCCTCGTTCCAGGACACATCTGCGGGCAAAATGAGCGTGGCGATCTGCGCGGGCGGGCCTTTGGCTACGGCGACAGCCTCAGCGGCATCAGCGGCGAGTCGACTGGTGTCGGGTGTGGTCTTGATCCAAGTGGAGACATTCTTCGCGACCGTCTCGATGTCGGACTGCAGCTGCGCGTCGTACTTGGTGTGATAGGTCGCGTGGTCTCCGATGATGTTGACCATCGGTACGCGCGCCTTACGCGCGTTATGCAGATTTGCCAGAGCATTGCCGAGACCACATCCGAGATGCAACAGCGTGGCGGCGGGCTTGTCCGCCATCCGCGCGTATCCGTCGGCAGCCCCGGAGGCTACCCCCTCGAACAGGCACAGGACGCCTCGCATGTCCGCGCCATCTAGGGCTGCCACGAAGTGCATCTCCGAAGTGCCAGGATTGGTGAAACAGGTGTCAACGCCGGCGTTGACGAGAGTTTGAAGTAGAGCGTGTGCGCCGTTGGCCATGGTCCGCGGGACTGTACTACGGACGGAGTAGGCTCCACAGGGGATCTTGAAGAAAACCGCAACCGCGGGGGAACGGAATACGGAGTCGAAATCCCGTCGCTCCCGCGTTGCTCGAGTCAGAGATTTGGTGATCGTCGCTCGGTCCGACTAGCTTGTCCTCCAACCGGGTGCTTCTGGCCGGTGCAGCCTGGGGGACGGGAACGAGCCGTGTTGTCGAAAACGCATCTGTCCATGCTTCTTTTTATCACCGCTTGTGGTTCGGCCCAGCGCGGACCGACCACAGTGGAGAACGAGAGCCCCGCTGCGGCGACGGACTCGTCGGCGCAGCTATCCGAGGACGCCGTTCGGTTCTCCACGGCGGTGATCCAGGCGCTGAACGACGATGCCAAGGAACCGCCGGCAAGCAACAGCTACAGCCACCAGAGGCTGCTCGGCCCGCGAAAGCGGCTCGGTGAGCCGCAGGTCCTGCTCGAATCGACCGACACGCACTCTCTACTTGCTTCGACCGACTGCTCCGGCTGGCTCAGCTTCGTTCTCAACACGGTCTCCCCTCTCCACCACGCGGTATTGCACGCCCAGCGGGGGCGAGATGAACACAACCGCGTCTATTCGGAAGACTTCGCGCTGCGGGAACGGCGGAGACCATGGCCGCGAGCGTTCGTGGTGGCGCAGTACCTTCGCAGTGGCGACGCAGCTGCAACCGGCTTCAAGGTGGTGACTAGCTTCGAGGACTTACGCGCGGGCGACATCGGCGCCTACGCCATGGGACGCTACGCCAAACCGTCCGACGACAGCCGCCCCAAGCCACGCGACACCGGGCACGTCTTCATCGTCGCGGGCTCGCCAACCGTGGTCGACCCCGCCACCAAAGGCTACGATGGTCGCGGGACGTTGGCGAAAGACGCGGCGAAGGTCATCGGGGTGCCGGTCGTCGACTCTAGCGCGACCCGTCACTTCGACCCCGATTCGAGGAAGAACGAAGACGGGCGATACGACTTGCCTAAAGTTCGTCCCCATTCCCGAGCGGAGCCGGGTGGGGTCGGCACGGGCACGATTTGGTTTGCCTTGAGCGAAGAGGGACGCGTTCTTCAGCGGCGCGTTGGGCCCCAACAGAAGTATCGCCCGGTGCTCGCCCGCGCGGCTCGCTTGAGCGGAAACATCGCTCTCGATGACGTGATCTTGGACGATGGAGGCACGCTGCTGGTCCGTGTCTTCGACAACTCCCCGTCGGAGTTCGCCGGTGTCTCATACGGGGACTCACCGGTTCATCTCACAGGAGAAGGTGGTCTC
>Ga0209536_100002648_pt1 | contig 29191 bp, 27 predicted proteins | sample DeeMarSeWOR28_12_FD_187461 | JGI IMG/M metagenome (GOLD analysis project Ga0209536, IMG submission 187461) | Marine sediment microbial communities from White Oak River estuary, North Carolina - WOR-2-8_12 (SPAdes) (version 2) | ecosystem: Environmental > Aquatic > Marine > Intertidal zone >...
ATGATGCCGCCAAAGGCGCCAACAGTCGAAAAGATCCACCCGACCCAGATGGCCCAGAGCAATCCGACAATTAAATTGGGGCTGGGAGCGCCGGGAATACCTAAAAAACCAGGCTCTTCGCCTGGCTTGATGACTTCCTTGGTTTTGGCTGCAAATTGATCATCTTCCAAACTGCTTTCGATGGCCTTTTTCATTTTTCCTGGCATACCCGGAGTCGTCAGTTCGGAACCGGATTGGGCCAATGCTAGGGTGGCAAAGGTCAATAGGATCAAAATGCCTGTCGCCCAAAAAAAACGTGACTTTTTCACCATCTTTCTCCTTTCTCTTGCAGATTTTAAATACGTGGCACGGCGGTGTGCCTTTTTTCGAAGTTCCAAGCTAAGAGCCATATATAACGAAGCTCAAATATGTTCAATCAAAAAAATCGGATTCTGTATTATCATGCTAAGATAGGATGATCAAAATATCGAGAATCCGCGGCGGGCTTGGCGACGGTCGATTGGTTAAAATTGACGCCAGCCGAAATCGCCTATTTTTTTGGGCTGCTACCACAAAGAAAGTTGTATTCCGGATATTTATTTAGTAAGTAAAATGATTCTTGTCCGGAGATTCGATCGGCGTTGAAGTCCTAAAAATTTTGATCTGGTATGAGGAGCAGATTACCATGAAAGAATCAGCATTTAGTATTTGCGGCATGTGCACGGTTAGATGTCCGATTAAAGTCGATGTTGAAAACGGGGTTGTCAAGTGGATAGAGGGAAATCCAAATGACCCCGGTATGGCCGGACGTCTCTGCGCCAAAGGTTCGGCGGGGGTTGCCATGTTATACGACTACGAGAGACCCCAGCCCCCCCTGATCCGGGAGGGCAAGCGGGGTGAGGGTAAATGGAAGAAGGCCTCCTGGGACGAAGCTCTCGATTTTATTGCCGATAAATTAAAGGCCATTATAAAAAAACACGGGGCCAAAGCCATTGCTTTGAGCGATCGTGGCGGACCGTTTCGTGAGATCCACCGCAGCTTTTTGCGGGCTATCGGATCACCGAACTACTTCAATCACGATTGCACCTGTGCCCGCAATGTCCAGCATGCTGCGATGTCTCTGTTTGGCTCGGGACGAAAAACGTTTAATTATGATTATGCGAACTGCAAACATCTGGTTCTTTACGGTCGCAACGTATTTGAATCTTTGCGGGTGAAACAGGCCAATCAGATTATGGAAATGCTCGATAAGGACGGCAAACTTACCTACATCGACCCCCGTGCTGCCGGAACGGCCATGAAGGCTACGCGGTACTGGGCAATTCGACCGGGCACGGATTATGCCCTTAATCTGGGAATCATCCATACCGTGCTGAGAGATAAACTCTTCGATGCTGAGTTTGTCAACAAGTGGGTTGGTGGCTTGAAGGAACTGGAATCCTTTGTAACCCCCTACACCCCGCAATGGGCTGAGCGCGAAACAGGAATCACAGCCAAGGAGATCATCTCATTTGCGCATGAAATTGCTGAAGCCCGGCCGGCGGTAATTTTCCATCCGGGCTGGATGGTCGCCAGGTATATGGATTCTTTTTACGCCGTACGAACCATTTATATGCTAAATGCATTGATGGGGGCATTTGAATCGCCCGGCGGACTCTTTTTTCAGAAAGGCCCGGGGGATGTCGGCAAAAAAGGACTGAACGCCTTAATGGAGACCATTCCAAAACCCGAAGAGAAACGTGTTGACGGATGCGGCTGGAAACTCAAGCACTTCGAGGCCGGTCCCGGGCTGCTGCACTTGCTTTATCCCGCGATCTTAAGCCAGAAACCATATCCGGTAAAGGCTTATATTGCTTTTCGGCATGATCCGCTGCTGGCGCTGCCGGATCCGGAAGCTCAGAAAAAAGCCATGGACAAACTCGACCTGGTGGTGTCGATCGACTCGAATTACAGCGAGACCGGCTGGTATGCCGATGTTTTGCTTCCTTCCGCAACCTACCTGGAAAAATCCAGCGTTCTGGCCACCGGAAAGGGCCTCAAGCCACAGTTTATGATGCGCAAGAAAGCGGTAGACCCGCGCAACGACGCCAAGCCAGATTGGTGGATTTTTAAATCGCTGGCCGAAAGACTGGGCGCTGGCGAATATTTCAAGTTCAACGACATCGAAGAGTTCTGGCAGTGGCAACTGGAAGGGACCGGGGTCACGGTCGCCGACCTCGAAAAGAAAGGTTCCGTCGCCCTCACGGATAAACCCGTGTGGTGGGATCGGATGAAAGACCTCAAATTCAAGACGCCGTCGAAAAAAATTGAATTTGTCTCAAGCCGGTTGGAAGAAAACGGGTTCGAATCCTTCAAACCCTATGTGAGTCCCAAAAAGCCCGATACGGGTTATTACCGGCTGGCTTTTGGACGAAGCCCGGTCCATACTCACGGTCGAACTCAGAACAATCCGGTTCTCAGTGAGATAATGCCCGAAAATCAATTGTGGATCAATGATCTTGAGGCAGCCAGGATGGGTATTTCCAACGGGGACCGGGTTCAGGTGACATCTTCAGACGGCAGCCATTCCGGGACCATCCGCGCCTTTGTTACCGAATTCATTCATCCCGAATCGGTGTTTATGGTTCATGGTTTCGGGCGCAAGGTTCCCTGGCAAACCCGCGGATATAACAAGGGCCTGGCAGATTACCGCTTTGAAACCGGTCTTCTGGACGTCTACGACCCCGTCGGAGGGGCAGTTGCCCTCCTGGAATGTTTCGTTAAAGTCGAAAAAGCTTCGTGAGGCAGTTTTAGACAATCTCATCTGGAGGAAAACAAATGAGCAGATACTATATATACCAAGACACCAAACGCTGCATCGGATGTTACAGCTGCGAGTCCCACTGTAAGACCAAAAATAATCTGCCGGTAGGACCGCGGTTGACCCAGATCGTTCCCATCGGTCCCAAAAGAGTGAACAATCTGCCGCGTATGGCGTATGTATTTATGCCCTGCTTTCACTGTCAAGATCCCTGGTGTGTATCCGCATGTCCGACCGGAGCAATGCAAAAAAGGCCAAAGGACGGCATTGTCTTTGTGCAGTCCGATATGTGTGTGGGTTGTAAAGCCTGCATCACCGCCTGTCCGTGGGGAACCCCCCAGTGGAACCCGGATACCGGCAAGGCCGTCAAATGTGATTTTTGTATGGACCGGGTTGATCAGGGTTTGGAGCCGGCCTGCGTAGCCAAGTGCATTACCAAATGTCTCCATTTCGGCGAGCCGACCATCAAATCCAAGACCCGGCGTGAAAGGCACGCAAAGACGGTTGCCGATTTCGAGTAAAATATTTGCTGTTGCCCAGTTTTCCTTGAACGATTTATTTTTCAGTGCATGTGAGCACTTCGCCAAAAAGAGAGAAACCCATGTCCCACCACACCTGCCCGGTCCATCATGCGGTCATTGCACTGGATGAGATGATTCATGCCGGTCAGTTAAAGAATCCCCGAAATCGATGGACGGCCGAAGCGATTCTTACCCTTATGCGGGATATTGCCTGGGGTAACGCCGGCCCGAGGCATCTACCGGCCGTCGATGATAAGGTCGCCCAGCTAAAAACCGAATGTACCGATGAAGCCTGCCGTGCAGTGGCCGATTTCATAGAATCGACGGTTTGCGAAAACCGAGAAATATTTGACAGTCATATTGAAACCAACAATTGTGCCACCGGCGATTGCCTGAAGCTGGCGCCTGCCCCCTGTCAGATGACGTGTCCGGCCGGCTTGGATATACCGACCTATGTCACCTTGATTGGATTGGGCCGAGATGCCGAGGCCATCGATGTCATCCGCAACGATTGTCCTTTTCCCTGGGTATGCGGACTGGTGTGTACCCGACCGTGCGAATTCATGTGTGTGCGCGGTCGAATCGACACGCCCATTTCGATTAAATTTCTCAAAGGATTCGCGGCCGAGCGGGCCATGTCCGAAGGAAGCTACCGTAATCCGCAAAAGGAGCCGGCCAAGGGTAAAAGCGTGTGTGTCATTGGGGCCGGTCCGGCAGGGTTGAGCGCTGCATACTATTTGGCCCTGAGAGGATACGGTGTGCGGGTGGTGGAACAGCATTCGGTGGCCGGAGGTATGTTGTTGCTGGGTATACCCCGCTACCGGCTTCCACGGGAGGTAATCGATCGGGAAGTCGAGATGCTCAGACAGTTGGGAGTCGAATTCAGCTTTGATACTCGATTTGGCAAGGATGTTACCATGGGGCAACTGAAATCCAATGGTTTTCAGGCTTTTTTCTTTGCCATAGGCGCCCATTTGTCCTTTCGCTTGAATATTCCCGGTGAAAATGATTTCCCGCAGGTTCTCGATGCCATTGGCTTTTTGCGGCAGGTGGCATTGGGCCAAAGACAAGCTCCCGGGAAAAGAGCGGTTGTCATCGGCGGCGGCAACGTTGCTATAGATGCAGCCAGAACCTGTCTGCGGCTGGGATGTGAATCCGTTGTCCTGGCCTATCGCCGCACCCGCTCGGAAATGCCGGCGGACAGGGAAGAAATCGAACAGGCTGAAGAGGAAGGCGTGCGATTTGAATTTTTGGTTATTCCTGAAGAAATTGTGGGCAGCGGAGGTCGTCTGGAAGCAATGAAATGCCTGCGGGCCAAGCTGGTGACTCTCAAGGGTCAAGATCGCAAATTCCCGAAACCCATCAGGGGAAGTGAATTTTTGATGAAAGCCGATGTCATTATTCCTGCTATCGGTCAGCAGGTGGACACCGGATGCATGAAATCCCTAACCGGTCTCGATTGGACCCGGCGCAAAACGATCCAGGTCAATATGGCTACGATGAGCGCCTCATTGGAGGGAATGTTTGCCGCCGGTGATGCCGTGACCGGGCCAGCGACGGTAATCGAAGCCATTGGCGGCGGCAAACGCGCTGCGGAGTCCATCCACCGATATTTGTCCGGAATGCCACAGCCTAAAATGCCTGCCGTGCCGACCCGGCGCGGCCGAATCGAATGGCTGGAGGTTCCAGCCGGCACTAAAATGACGCTGAAACGGCCTGAAATGCCATTGTTGAACATAGACCGAAGACGAACCACCTTTCAGCAGGTGGAGCTCGGGTATACCGAAAACATGGTTCGGGAAGAGGCGCGCCGGTGTTTGCGTTGTGATATTTGCCTGCGATGCGGAAAATGTGTGGAGATCTGTCGAGATAAAATGGGTGTGGACGCTCTTCAGATGGGTTATTTCGACTTTGATCATCCTGTGAAGACCGACTACAGGATGACTGAAGAGCGATGCATTCTATGCGGCGCTTGCGCAACCAATTGTCCGACCGGAGCCATGCAGATAGAGGATCGAGGCGGGGAACGGGTCCTGTCGCTTTGTGGAACGATACTCAACCGTCAGAAGCTTCTTGTCTGTGAAAATTGCGGGGCTGTCCTGGGGCCGGCCAGATATCTGGATTTTGTACAGAAGCGCGCCCATGCGGTCGCTAAAATCGATGCCCAGCGCCTGATGTGCGATACCTGCGCGAGGAAATTATCGGCAAAATTCAGTGTCGACGATTCCCCGGTAAGAAAATAATGTCAGTGAAAATTTGCTCCGCATGAATATTGGGCAGTAAAAAACTGGAATCGAGCATCAAAATCTGAGGAGAATGTATATGGTTTTTCGCCAGGGCCAGAAGGTAGAAATATACAAAAAATCGGATGATGAAAGCTGGGAAAGCTATATGGACAGTTATGTCGGTCTGCATGGGATCATCACCGATCCGGACAGTACCATCAACGACCCGGATGCCCTTGTCGAAGTGAGTTTGGAGGGCAAGGGAACCCACCGCTTTCCACAGGATTGCCTGCGCCAGATTGGCGGATAACGGTGTTATCGAAAACAAAACCACACAAATCATAATGGCTGTATTTCATGAAGGTGCAGGATCTTTTATCACGCAAAACTCGCCCGATTCCGACCATTGCAGGCGATCATACCGTAGGAGATGCCATTCGCCTGATGACCGATCAGAATGTGAGTGCTCTGATCGTAACGGAGTCCCAACATCCGGTGGGTATATTTGCCGAGAGAGATGTATTCCGTTGCTATGTCAAAGACAAATTCGCCTGCCTTTCTGATATCCCATTGAAAAATGCCATAACCCGTAAACTGATCGCTGCCAAACCGGAGGATGACGTCAGCGCAGTCATGGCACTGATGATCAAAGCCGATATCAAACATATTCCGGTAATGGAAAATAATAAAATTATCGCCATGCTGACGCTCAATGATTTGATTGAGAATCAAATTGAGACCCTCACCGCCGAACTGCACCATCTCAGGGAATATATTGCAGACCTGCATGATGCCGGGCAGGATTAGAGCTGCCGGGTTGTCCGTGCCTTCTTGAAGGGAATTAATTTTTTTTCAGACTGCAGACGACCGACAATAGACATCCGACACTGATTGGAGATGATCATATGATCAGAATTACCATTGACGGGCAGGAATATGAGGCTAAGGCGGGCATGACCGTCCTCGAGTTGGCCAAAGCCAATCAAATCCCCATACCGACGTTGTGCCACCATCCGGCTCTCAAGCCATCAGGCTCCTGCCGTTTATGCGCTGTAGAGGTGCCGGGGCGGGCGACGGGCAGGCAGGTTACAATGTTGTCCTGTATTCTCAGGGTAAAAGAAGGTCTGGTCGTCAAGACTCGCAGCGAAGCTGTCGAGCGGGCCAGAGCGAGGGCCTTTCAAAATCTCCTGAAGATGGCTCCCCAGGCCAAGCGGATCATTGATATGGCAAAAGCTCACGGAGTCGATCCGGGACCTCCCCCGGATGGTTGTGTGCGCTGCCGGCTATGCATCCGGGTGTGTAAGGAAATTGTCGGCCCGGGAGCCCTGAAGATGGAAAAACGCGACGGGAGGAACTATGTTGTGCCAGTTGAAGGACGCTGTGTCGGCTGCGGCACCTGTGCCAACATTTGCCCCACGGATGTGATCCTGATCAAAGATTCCGATAACACCAGAACGATTTCGATACGCGAGGAGATAATTGGCAAACACCCGTTGGAGCGCTGTGAAGGTTGCGGCAGGATGTATGCAACGCCGAGGTTTCTGGAGCATATTCATCAGCGGACTGCGCTTCATCCGGATACGAAGGTCCACCATAATTACTGCCCCACATGCACCAAACTATTTTCTGATCGCATTGTAAGCTATAAAAAAAGACCCGCAAAATAGTTTGCTGAAACCCGTCTATGAAAAAGCGTCAGCGAAAATGTGTTCAACCCGGTCAAGGATCACATGCCTTCGGTACATGGTTTACAAATTTCTTTATCGGATAGGGTATCTTTACCCGGTTTCGGCCGGTCATCAAGGTTTTTCTGGCGCCTGGTAATGAAATGGATCGGACAGGATGTGCGGAATTTGCAGTAGATTTCAGGATCTCGACAGTGCATGCATTCTTCACACATGTATAGATTATGCTTCATGCAAACATAACTGGTTTCTCTATCTGGATGATTTACACAGTGGTACAATTTGGCCTGCTCTTTGTGTGCATCCATATTAAGATCCCCGTCGCTTTAACACTTCGATTCGTTTATCGACCAGATCCCGCTCATCTTCCAGGTCAAGCAGTTCCATCATGATCTGAGGCCTGGCTGAGTGCGCCGGAAGGCGCTTTTTGACCTCATCTATTTTTTGGTCCAGCGCGTCGCGTTTTTTCTCCAGCGTTTCGATTTCGCATTTCATTTTTATTCGTTTTTCAAGGAAAAGGCAAATTTTGCGGCGATTTCAATAAGGTTCCGAATCGGGCTTGAGCCGGATCTTCATCACTCCCAATATCAGGGTCATCTGTGGCCCTGTCAAGGCAAAATTATAGAACTTGATAAATGAAAGGGGATTGGGTATCACCGTAACAGCAAAAACACAAACCGAAGAAGGCCAAAATTGAATACGGATAGGAGATCATCAAATGAGCGACGACATGTTTTATAAGCTGGCAAAGGTTCTGGATACACTCCCCAACGGGTTCCCGCCGACCAAAGACGGCCTCGAGATCAGGCTGCTCAAGAAAATTTTTCGTTCCCGGGACGCGGAGTTGTTTTGCGATTTAAAATTGCGATTTGAGACCGCCGAGCAAATTTCCAGGCGCACCGGGCGCCCCCTGGAAGGCCTGGAAACCCACTTGGTTGAAATGCAGGAGCGGGGGCAGATTTTCGGTGTCGAGCTGGGCGGCGTAAAGATCTTCAAAATGGTGCCCTGGGCCTTTGGCATCTATGAATTTCAGCTTCACCGGCTGGACCGTGAGCTTGCCGAGATGTGCGAAGAATACGGGCGAGTCTACGGGCCTCAATTTTTTAACAACGGGCCGGCCCTGATGCGAACAGTTCCCATTGAGAAGGGGATCCAGGCAACCCACGAAGCAATGCCCTACGAGAAGGTTTCCAGTATCGTCGAAAGCGGGAAATCATTTCTGGTGCAGGACTGCATCTGCAAAAAAGAGCAGGCGCTGCTGGATAATCCCTGTGACCGGCCCTTGGAGGTCTGCATGGCAATTGCCCCACTGGAAGGTGTCTTCGATGATTCGCAACACGGCCGAAGTCTTTCAAAACACGAAGCCTATGAATTACTCCAAAAATGCGAAGAAAACGGACTGGTCCATCTGACCTGGAATGTGGAAAACGGGCACTTTTTTATCTGCAACTGCTGCGGCTGCTGTTGTGGAGTCTTGCGTTCGATCAAGGAGTGGGGGGCTCTCAGTGCTGTAAGCTCAAGTTATATTGCTGAAATCGATCCGGCCGAATGTGTTGCCTGCGGCAAATGTGCCGATGAGCGCTGTCAGGTAAACGCCATTGAGGAAGCAGAGGAAGCCTATCGGGTTATCGCCCAAAGATGCATAGGCTGCGGCCTTTGCGTAACCACATGCCCGTCCGAGGCCATTCAGCTGATTCGCAAGCCGGAAGACGAGCTTGTTGCGCCTCCTAAGGATGAAATGGACTGGTATGAGAAAAGGGCCCGGATTCGAGGAGTGGACATTTCGGCATACAGGTAATACCACATTTTCGTTGACAGGCACCCTGCCTGGACTTACTTTGGCGTGGTTAACGATACAACCGCTGCGCATGCGCGTTGATTTTGATCATTGAACACCGGCGCAAGGCAAAAATATAAGGAGATTGCAATGTCCGACTATAAAAGCCGTGAGGTTCGTTTAAAAAATCGCCCTGTAGGCATGCCCACAGAAAACGATTTTGAGCTTGCTGAGGTTACGGTTCCTGATATCGTAAGGGGTGAAATGCTGGTTCGCAACATATTTATGTCTGTAGATCCGTATATGCGCGGGCGCATGTACGATCGAAAGAGCTATGTCCCGCCATTTCAGCTCGACCACGCGCTGGAGGGCGGCTGTGTAGGCCGGGTAATAGAATCCAATCACGGACGGTTCAAGGCCGGTGAATATGTTCTGGATATGATGGGCTGGCGCGAGTACTATGTTTCCGACGGCACGGGCATGACGCTCATCGATCAAAAGATTGCCCCGCTGTCGGCCTTTCTCGGCTGCGTCGGCATGCCGGGATTGACCGCTTATGTCGGGCTGATTGATATCGGCAAACCCAAAGCAGGTGAGACCGTATTCGTCTCCGCAGCCTCGGGAGCAGTGGGCTCAATCGTCTGCCAGATCGCGAAGTTGAAAGGCTGCTATGTTGTCGGCAGCGCCGGCTCCGATGAAAAGGTATCCTGGCTGTTGGCTGAGGCCGGAATCAATGCAGCTTTCAACTACAAAAAGATCGATAACCTGATGGCCGAGGTTGGCAAACGTTGACCTCAAGGTATTGATATCTATTTTGAAAATGTCGGCGGCCAGCACCTCGAAGCTGCGCTCGAGCACATGAACCCCTTCGGACGGGTGGTGATGTGCGGCATGATCTCACAGTATAATGCCACCACGCCTGCACCGGGTCCGATCAACTTGGGAAATTGTATTTCCAGACGGCTGAGCATAAAAGGCTTTATCGTTTCGGATCATATGGAAAAACAAAAAAAGTTCTTCAAGGATATGGGGCAATGGATTGAACAGGGCAAAATTAAGTGGAAGGAAACCATTCTCGAAGGCATTGACAACGCTCCCAAAGCTTTTCTTGGTTTGTTTAAAGGCAAAAATTTGGGGAAAATGATCGTAAAGATCGGACCGGATGACTGAGTTTTATGCCGCATTTCATAATGCTGCGCGGAAAAAAGGATTGCGGCATAAGTGATTTCAACAAAAAACCTTTCCCAATCAGAACGTTTTTTTGACACCCACTACAAAGCCTCACAAGTGCATCAAAAAGGAAAGCCCATGTTATTTTTTAAAAAAAAGACCTTGATGGGGCTATCCCGAACTTGCGGATGAGCGGCTAAAATCGGTCCGACGGATCTGTCGGAAGTATTGAAAGGTTTGAAACCCCCGGAGGATCCCAACCTGCTGATCGGGTATGAGAGCAGCGATGATGCGGCAGTGTATCGTATCTCCCCTGAGATGGCGCTCGTCAGTACAGTGGATTATATAACGCCGCCGGTGGAAGACCCTTATTGGTTCGGCCAGATAGCAGCTGCCAATTCTCTGTCGGACGTATATGCCATGGGAGGTAAGCCGCTTACGGCTTTGAATCTTGTCATGTTCCCTGCCAAGCACCTGGATATGGGGCTTTTGCGGGAAATTTTGAGGGGTGGAAACGACAAGGTTCTGGAGGCCGGTGCCTGCATGGCCGGCGGACACTCGGTCGATGATAACGAACCCAAGTATGGGCTGGCGGTCACGGGCAGCGTGCATCCCGAACATATTTTGACCAATGGCGGTGCACAGTCCGGGGATATACTGATTCTTACAAAACCCCTGGGTACAGGGGTTCTCTTCAATGCCAACCGCTCGGGGAAGTTGCCCCCTGATGAGCTCGAGGCGATCTTGCCACAGATCGCTGCTTTGAATAAAACCGCCATGGAAATCGCAATCAAATTCGGCGTCCATGCCTGCACGGATATAACCGGATTCGGCCTCCTGGGACACGCCCTGGAAATGGCCCGAGCAAGCCGGGTGCAAATAGATCTCGTATACAGTGATATCCCCTTTTTCCCCAATGCCTTTGCTATGTACCAAAAGGGCGAATCCACAGGGAGCAATATGGGCAACCGCAAGCTATGCCGCGGTTTTTGGGAGTCCGCCAGTAAAAAAAACCGGGAAGAAGAGGAGTTGCTTTTTGATCCGCAAACATCCGGAGGGCTCCTGCTGTCGATACCCGGCCATTATGCCGATGAAATCATGGCGGCATTAAAAGAAGCGGGGATCGCGGATGCGGCCCGGGTCGGCAAGGTTGCTGCCAGCAGCCGGCCCTATTTAAGAGTCTTATAGATATGATGAGAATCAGCAGGGCAAGATAATCGCACGAAGCGCGCACCCGGGGATATGCGGCAACCGCGGCAAAGAATTGATTTCAGGCTTTTGCACTGAAAGGCCCCTGCAGAATCGTCTCTGCGGGGGCCTTTCTTTTTTGGCGAGCTGCCGCAAGTGCTCGGTGGCCCGGCTTACTTCAGCTGGTCGGTCATGTCCTCGGCGGTTCCGACCACGTATTCGGACAGATCGCGAGCCTTGGGCTTGCGTGGATCGCTCCAGTCATAGAAGCCTTTTCCGCTGCTGGCGCCGTACTCTCCTTTTTTTACCATACGCATCAATAGCAGGGGTGGATACATGCGCGGATCGTTAGAGGCCTGGTACATCTCCAAGCCGACGCGCAGCATGGTGGGAGCTGTGACAAAATCATGGAGTTTAAAGGTTCCCTGGGGATGCCCCAGGCTGGTGTTCAGGCCAATGTCACCGTCCTCGACCTTTATTTTCCCCTGCTCGAGCAAACGCACGGCGTCCAACATTTGCGGCACCAAAAGCCGGTTGACCCAGAAACCGGGGATGTTCGGTGCCAAAAAGGGCGCCTTTTTCATGTCCAGCAGCGCGCTGCGTGTAAATTCAACGGTTTCGGCATTCGTCTTGACTCCCGGAACGACTTCGACACCCGGCATCAGCGGTACCGGGTTCATGCCATGGGTGACAATGGACCGTTCGGGTCTTCCGCCGGCCTCACCCATGATATCGATGTTTAAACTGCTCGTGTTGGACCAGAAAATGACGTTTTCTGGAAGCTGGGGTAAAAGTTCGCCCAAGACCCTGCATTTGAGCTTGAGATCTTCAAAGATGACCTCTAGAAAAACTTCACAGGTTGCAGCGGCTTTCATAAACGCATCACGATCCTGATGAATAGTTATTTTTTTGAGTGCTTTTGCGGCAAAATCAGGGTCATCGATCTTAAAGCGCTTGGCTGCGGTGCCGGCCAGCTTCTGGCAGGTCCCTTCGGCTTTGGCCAGCATATCGGCATTTGCATCATGACAGTGGACCTCATTGCCGGTCATCGCGCATTGTGTGATCCAGCCGCAGCCCATTACTCCCGTTCCGATAATCGCAAATTTCATAATTTCCTCCCATTCACATAGCTTAAAGGTTTTAAGGTGATGATGACGCAATCCTGGTGCTAATTCTTATCGAAATGTTTTATTTTTTTCGCCGTATATTTCGATTTGGCTGAACCTTGGCTGTAGGCATGCCGGATTCTTTGCAGGGCTGTATAATTTGCCAAAATAGCGACCAGCCACAGGGCAACCACCAGAGCAGCCGGGTGAAACAAGGCTCCGGCTCCAAGGATCACAATGCGCTCGGGGCGTTGCATGATACCCGTGCGGCAATCAAAACCGAGGCTTTCGGCTCTGGCCCGGCAATAGCTGACCATCATCGAGCCGCATAGTGCAAAAAAAGCAACCACTCCCGTCCAAAATTTGCCGGTCTGCACGTAGTGAGCCATAATTCCGAAGAACAGGAAAAATTCGGCATAGCGATCAACAGAAGCGTCGAAAAGCGCGCCGAATGGGCTTGCTTTATCGGTTGCCCGAGCCAAATTTCCATCGATGACATCGCATAACCCGCCAACCAATAACAGGATACCCCCCCAGCGTATTTGTCCAAGGACAAAAGCGGCGGCCGCCATGGCGGTGATGACCATTCCGCCGATGGTGAAGGCATTTGGCGTTAATCCCCATTTAGCAAAGATTTTGATCAGTGGTGATAGTAAATCAATACAGGCATGCTGCAGTTTTTCCGGAATGATGCGACGATTTTTGCTGGTCATCGGACAACCCCTAGATTGAACTGTATTCGCATCGCTCTGCGTTGGAATGCTACGATCCCGCACCTTAGCACAATCCCATTATTGAATAAAGTCCTGTAAGCATAATCATTGATTTTTTCACATGCTCAGAGGGCCAGCGTGGCATTTGTGATGAAGTTGCCGCTGAGCTGGCGGCTGGCGAGAGCGGCTGCATGTCTGCACGCATCAGCGATGGTTTTACCCATAAACACTCTGGTGTAGATGTAGGCGGCAAAAAACACGTCGCCGGCACCCGTCAAATCTTCGACAGCTTCAGCAGACACTGCGTCATAATGGATTTCATTGTCCGCTTTGTCTTTTACAAATCCCCCTTTTGCGCCCAGCGTTACCACGAATTCACCAATATTGAAGGCGGTCTTCAATTCGGTCAGGCCCATTTTATAATAGTCAAGTATAGCCTCGAGTTCGGCTCCGCTGGCCTTTGCTGTGTGAGATATCGCTAGTGCATCAGACAGATATTTGGAAACACCGGCGTAGACTTTTTTAGCGTGAACTCTCCGCGTGTATCCCTGGACATCCAGAAATACAGGCAATTTGCTTTTGCGAATAGCCTTCAGGCAGCTCGGGCCAATGTCCAATGAATGCAAGGGCCCCAGGTGAAACCAGCTGACCCGATCTGCCAGTTCTGAAATCTGCCGGCCTTTGAGGCTTGCCGCCTTGGAAAGCAGTTGCTGTCGGCGCCCTTCAGGGCCTGTCTGGTTGATAAATCGGGTCGTGTTTTCGGTCGGCCCATGGTTAACGTTAACTTTTTCGCGCTCCAGTTTTTTAAGGATCATCAAATCCCCTGCGGCAACATTTGATACGATATAGGTTTTGATTCCGTGACGCCGGTAAGTGATGCCGGAATAGGTGGTCACCCCACCGATTTTATACCGGGAGCAGTTGTCCTTGACAATTTTATCAATAGTGGTTGATCCCACGACCGCAATACTTTTTGAAATCATTGCAGACCCTTAAAGATCTTTGTGTGATCGAAATCTGGAATTTTTTTTGCCCAGCGACAACAGACAATCATGGAATTTTGCAATGTGGGCTGTTTTTGTACCACATTGAAAATCATCATGATTCGTTTGGCCTGCCCGACATGGCCCTTGACACCCCGTAATTAATTTGGGCATTATCCATATTAGGTTCCATGGAATAACGATGACGTTTTGTCCTGCATCGCTTATTCGTAATGCCGGGCGTGCATACTGCTGAAGCCGAATTCTCCCTGCAAAGCAAGCGCTGGGTCCACTCGGCTGTCTTTGAAAAAGTGCGCAATGCAGGGCGCTGTTTTTCAGCCCCTGCCGTTACCGGATCCATACAACACCGGGCGCAAGACATCAAGGAAATGTGCAGGGTGGCACTCTCATCGCTGTTCATAATTATAAAGTTATGCATTTGCAGCATTCTTAATCACGAGAATCTTCGATGAGCACCGAACTGGCTAAACGCCTTAATCAACCCCTTTGTATCGGCGGAAAAATCATTGAAAAAAGAGCGGTCCTGTCGCCAATGGCTTTTGTCGGCAATATAGCCTTCCGGCAATTGGTCGCCGAATTCGGCGGCTACGGTCTGCTGTTCAGCGAAATGTGCAGTGCCAAGAGAATCCCAAATGAAAACCGCCACAAATCATCCTATTTCCGGTGGAGGGATGAAGAATGTGGTCAGCTGGTCTGCCAGCTCTATGGGGCGGATCCGCAGATCATGGCGCAAGCTTCAAGGCGTATCGAGCATGAAGGCTTTTTTGGTGTCGATATTAACTTTGGATGCTCAGATGGTTCAATCTGCCGGCAAAACTGCGGGGCCGCTATTTTGCGGGATCCTGAATTGGCATTCAGAATTTTAGCTGCGGTTCGAGACGCGACTTCCATTCCGCTTTTTGTTAAATTTCGAACCGGCTGGCATGATGATCCGCAAATTTCAATCGAGCTGGCAAAAAGCTTTGAAAGCGCCGGTGCGGATGCCCTGACATTTCATCCCCGGGTGGCACCTGATCGCCGTTCGCGCCCGCCCAAATGGACATACATCGGTCTGGTGAAAAAAGCTGTGACGATTCCGGTTTTCGGAAATGGGAATGTCTTTGATAGCGAGGACTGTCTGCAAATGCTGCAAAAAACAGGTTGTGATGGTGTGGCCGTCGGCCGCATGGCCGTTGCAAAACCCTGGATATTTGCGCAATGGTCGGATGGATTCCATGCCCGGCCGGAACTATATTTTATGGCCGCCACCGGCCTGGCCGATATGTTGGAAAAGCACTATGATCCCCTCAAAGCCTTGCGGCGTTTCAAACGGTTTGCTTTTTACTTTGCAGCCAATTTCCGATTCGGCCACACTTTTTTCACTCGAATCTCCAATGCACCTGACATGAGCGCGATAAGAGCCGAATTGAATGATTTTTTTGCAGATCCGCCCGAGATTCTATCACGACCCAACCTTAACTTCTTTTCTTAAATTCCGATTTGATGGCCTGTTTGTCTGACATCATGATTTATTGAGCAGATCATCCACCCACTCCAAGCCCAGCTCGAGGAGTTTTCCCCGGCAGGGTCTTCCGGTTGCGGGGTCGCAGCCGAGCATTTCATAATACATTTCAATTGTCCGGTTGAAGTCCGCCTCACTGAATATCTGTTTACCGGCATTGGGCCCATCCGGTTTGGGATCAAAAATTCGTTTCGGCAACTTATCATCTTTGATGGAAAATCCTTCTCGACTGTTAAATGCCCGGGCAATCATGGTGCTGCGCTCGGCGGCCTCCATCAGCTCGTATAGACTGGTGCCCCAGCCCGTTGTGGCGTTGACGCACCGGACCATGGTATCAATCGGCATCACCCCCCGGGGCGCGAATCCAAAAACACACAGCCCCAGAGAATCCAGCATTCGCCAGAAGTGCTCGAGTTTCATGTAATTTCTAGCCTTTTTTAGGGTGACCTCGGTGGGATGCATGGCACCGTAAATACTGAGTGGCCTTACAGACTTAACCGAGAAGGAATCCTTGTCTGCAAAAGCCGTATCGTGCGCGGTAGTCATATGATCGGCACCGTAAGGACTGACGGCAAACCCCATGCCGACACCGACTTTAACCCGCGGATCATGCAACGCTAATTCCTGGCCCTTGACCGTAAGGCAGCCGGGTCGGCCCTCTACACCCCATTTTTGTGCCAAGCGGGCAGAGCCTTCGGCCAAAAGATCGCCGAAGCCTTCTCTATGTGCAGTCATTTCAAGCAGTTGAATCATCAAGTCGGCATCGCCGAAGCGCAGTTGCAAGCCGCCGGTGTCTTGTTTGGTGATCACGCCCTCTTCGAAACACTCGCAAGCAAAAGCAATTGTCATTCCCATGGAAATCGTATCCATACAGTAGCGGTTGCAAATTTCATTGCCTTTGGCGATCGCTTTTAAGTTTAAAATGTTAAGGTTAGATCCCAGAGAAGCAATGGTTTCATATTCCGGACCTCCATAGCGCGAATCGAGGCCATACTTGGAATCTTCCAGCGCGACGGCGCGTTTGCACCGGATGGGGCAGGCGTAACAGCCTTTTCTTTTTTGCAGCAGAATTTCATTGTAAGTATCCCCGCTGATGGGTGTGGGATCTTCCAGGGCAGAGCGGCGGAAATTGTTGACGGGCAGCGCACCGCCGGCCGATAAAATTTCCGGAAAAGCCGTGGTGCCGTATACGAACAGGGCTTCGCCCAGTGGATTGTCTCTAAAGGTTTTGGCATAATTCTGGGCGGTATCACGCAAAAAATCAGGATCGGCATAGGTAAATTTTTCACTGCCCAATGCCGCCACCGCCCGCACATTTTTGGAGCCCATCACGGCCCCCAGACCGCAGCGGCCGTTAAAATGGCCCAGGTTATTGGTGATGTTTGCAAATCGCACCTTTTTCATACCGGCAAGACCGGTCTGGGCCACGCGGATTTTCTTGCTGCCCAGTTCATCCCGGATGGCGTCTTCAACCTCTCGGGCGCCTAACTCCGATATGCGGGTGGCATCCTTGAGTTCGGCTTTGCCCTGCGTTGCCCAGAGATAGACGGGTTTTTCGGATTTTCCCTGAAACACAACCGCATCAAACCCGGCCATTTTCAGCTCGGGGCCGAAAAAGCCGGCGGCCTCTGACTCGCCGACGGCTCCGGTCAGCGGCGATTTGCCGCAGGCGGCAAACCGACACGCTGCCGGCAATGGAGCCCCCGTCATCACTCCGGTAGCCAGCACCAGGATATTTTCGGGAGAGAGGGGATCGATCTGAGGCGGAACCTTTTCCATCAGGTAGTGATAGCCGAAACCGCGACCGCCCAGATAGGACCGGTAAAAGGCTTCCGCGGGTTCTTCGATTTCAATCCTGCGGTTGCTCAAATCGACGTTTAAAATTTTTCCTGAATATCCGTACGGCATGTTTCATTCCCCCTTCATGGCTATTGTGAAAAATGAACTATTTTTCAGAGAGCATTTATAAAGCAAAGGAGCCTGCATGTCAAAGCAAACCGATGATTCAGCCTGCCTGATTCAGTTTGCGATAGAAAGATCGAAAAAACTGTTGACACCCATATGATATACTCTGTATGAATCACCTTATGATTGTATACGATAGACGAATGATTATTGCGCATTCCTCAGACTTGTATTTTAATTTTGGGCGCTTCTTTTTTAGCTTTAGAAGCGTCCATCCGGATGTCTGACGCCAAAATTTAAGCGTTCAATACCCCGGGTGGACATGGTCGGCCACTCGGGGTTTTTTTATTGACAAAGCCCTGAGAATAATATTCTCGGGGCTTTTTTTTGCGGCATTATAGATAAAGATATGGAGGCATCTATGAAACTGAAACAGATCACGGTCCCGATTGAAAATTCACCTGGCAGGCTTTACGAATTTACCCGGGCCCTAAACGAAAACGGAATCGATCTTAAAGCGCTTAATCTCGTGGATACTGGAAATTTTGGTGAATTACGTATTATGGTATCCGATGTGGCATCGGCCCGTCAAATATTGATGCAAAAAGATATTCCCGGCAGGGTGGATGACGTCGTCGCCGTCGAAATAGAAGGCAAATTCGGGCATTTATCTCATCTGATAGAAAGTCTAATGAAAGCCGGCATCAGTATCAAATATACCTATACCGTAAAAGGCGTGTCGCCGGGAAAATCTATCATGATTTTTTCCTTCAGTGATAATGACAAAGCCATCAGCGTGTTGTCCGAAAATGATTACCCCCTTTTGGATTTCGAGGCCGTAGACAAACTTGAGCATGCTTGCTGACAGCGCTGGAAAAATATTAACCACCCGACGCTAAAAGAAAGAAATTGAATTGTTTTTTATTTTTTTTGCGGACGACCGGCTCGCTGGGGCTTGTTCCCATTGCGGGCAAGGTCCGGCAAAAAAGAATCCATGCCGCTGTGGTAAGAAACGAGTTGGAGATACATATTATGAAAAATCTTAAACTGGCAGCCCGTGAAGCCGAGCAGCGCAGTATCGTTAGCGTATCCAATGTTAAATTCGGGCAGGGTTTTGTTGTGATTGCAGGACCCTGCAGTGTGGAAGGCGAGGAGCAGACCATCGAGACGGCAAAGGCCGTCAAAAAGGCCGGGGCAGATTTGCTGCGGGGCGGTGCGTTTAAACCGCGGACATCTCCGTATGCCTTTCAGGGGCTGGGATTGAGGGGGCTCAAGATTTTAGCAAAAGCCAGGCAGGAGACCGGACTGCCCATTGTAACCGAAGTGCTCGATCCCAGAGATGTTTCCTGGGTGGCAGAATTTGCCGATCTCTTGCAGATTGGCACCCGCAACATGCAAAATTTCTCTCTGCTCAAAGAAGTCGGAAGGGCAGGACGGCCGGTGTTGCTCAAACGCGGAATGTACTCAACGCTGGAGGAGTGGCTCAACTGTGCCGAGTACATCCTGAGTGAGGGTAATCCGGACGTGATTCTATGTGAGCGGGGAATAAGAACCTTTGAAAAATATACACGGAACACCCTGGATTTAAGTGCCGTGCCAGCAATGAGAGAATTAAGCCATTTGCCGGTTATCATCGATCCCACGCACAGTACCGGGCGCATCAGTCTTATCGGCCCGATGAGCCTGGCCGCCGTGGCCTGCGGTGCAGACGGGTTGATGATCGAGGTGCATTACAAACCTGCTGAAGCCCTTTGCGATGCGGATCAGGCGCTTACACCCGATATGTTCGCAAATATCATGCAACAGCTACGGCCCCTGAACTCCTTTATGGAGCAATTATACCGTTTGTCATAATAATGCTTCGATAACAAGGATGGCGGCATAAGTGATTGTACCCGAAATTTAGCTCCCCCCGGCGCAACGTTTTTTTTTGACAATCACCATGATGGCATAGACAACTGTATAAATGTAAATGTAGAGGTAAAAAATGAAGCTTGAGGAAATTCACACAAAAATGGACAAAATTGATCGCGAACTTCTGGTTCTGCTGCATGAACGGATGGGACTGGCTTTGCGATCAAAAAAGTTTAAGGAAGCTGCCCGCGATCATGACTATGAGGCGGATGTTTATGCCCGGGTGGAGCGTTTAAATCTGGACCTCATCGAGCGCTCGTTTACCCGGCAGCTGCTGAAAACCATTGTAGATGAAACCAAAAGGTTGCAGGAAGAAGAACGCAAATTAGTGGCATTTCAGGGAGAGCATGGTGCTTACGGCGAGGTAGCGGCCAGGCGTTTGCTTCCTGCCGGTGCCTATGTGCCCTGTCTGGAATTCAACGATGTATTTCGCGGGGTTGAAGACGGATATTTTGATATGGGGGTGGTACCGGTGGAAAACTCCCTGGAAGGTGCTGTCACTCAGGTGAATGATTTGCTGACAACCACGGATTTAAAAGTCACCGGCGAGATAAAAGTGGCCGTAAATCACTGCTTGCTGGCCACCGAGGCCACTGATTATCGTGAAATCCGTGTGGTCTATTCTCATCCCCAGGCCCTGGCCCAGTGCCGCAATTTTCTGATGCGCAATAAACTGGAACCCCATCCCTACTATGATACCGCAGGCGCTGCTAAAATGCTGGCGCGCGAAAACCCCAAAGCCGCTGCGGCCATTGCCAGCGCATTATGTGCCGAACTCTATGATCTTGAAATCATCAAGGAGGGGATCGAGGACGGACCTTCGAATTCTACCCGGTTTTTACTGCTTTCGCGCATGCCTTCGGAAAACGGCGGAACAAAGACCTCAATCATTTTTGCAGTAGCCCATGAAGCCGGACAGCTTTACGGTGTGCTCAGGCTTTTCGCTGAGGCCAATATCAACCTGACCCGCATCGCCTCCATGCCGCTGCGCTCGGATCCGAGCAATTACAGTTTTTTTCTGGACTTCGAGGGTTCGGAGAAAGAAGAAAAAGTCGCCAGGGTTCTCCATAAAATGCAGGAAATGACGATTTCGATGAAATTTCTTGGCAGCTATCCAGCTGATGATGGCTGCAACTAAAAACCCAATCCGCCCCCGGCGGATAAGTTATGTAACTCGCAACACCAATCATCGCCTCTCCGCAGGACTAACAGATCGGCCTGCTATCGGAGCACTATTGTGGCAAGTGGCATAAATAAGAAGCAGCCGGTCCTTATTGTTTGCTTAGAAAGCGCAACAAGCTGGCATTGAATGCCTCTGCCTGCTCGATATTGGACAGATGTGCGGCAGCCGGCAGTATCTCCAGCTCGGAGCCGGGGATGCGGTTGTGGATGGCCTCTGATGCGGCCACCGGCGTTCCGGGATCATCTTCACCGACGATGATTAAGGTGGGCAGCTCGATTTCAGAAAGCCGATCCAGATAATTAAGGCCCAGAATTGCTTCGCTGCATCCGATGAAGCCTGCCACCGGTGTTGCCAGAAATTGGTTGCGAATCAAATCGACCACAGGCGGATTTTGTTTCAGATAGGGCAGGGTGAACCAGCGTTCCAGTGTTCCGTCAACCAATGCCTGCATCCCTTTTTCACGGGCAGCTTGCTTGCGTTCCTCAAACATCGGCCGGGCTTCTTGGGCTATAACAGCTGCTGTATCACAAAGCACCAAGCTTTTGAGACGGTCGGCATAATTCAGCCCCAGGCATTGGCCGATCATCCCGCCGATGGATAACCCGACAAAATTCACGGTATCCGTTCCGATTGCATCCAGCAACCGTATTACATCGGACGCCAGTTGGTCCAGTGTATAGGCACCCTCCGGCGCTTCGCTTTTGCCGTGGCCGCGCATATCATACCTTAGGACCTGATAGTGCGGTTCCAACACTTTGATTTGGGGAGCCCACATGACCAGACCCGAGCCCAGCGAGTGGCTCAGCACGATCACAGGAGCGTCTTTTTTTCCCGACAGTTCGTAATTGATTTGAATGCCGTTGGCGTGTATTTGCATGATCATCGATTCCTTTCTATCCCTGGCTTAGCAGGACTGCAATACGATCTCGATATTCGATGCTCCCCTCATCGGCAGCGATCAAATCGATTTCATCCGGCGATGATGCCCCTATGCCAATTTCTGCGGCTCTGGCTATCTGCTCCTGCTCAAAAATTTTTTTATTCATAATCTGATCATTGCTGCCCAGAGCCTTCAAAATACCGACACCGACCGCGTCAATAGCGACACGATCTGTTGAAGCGATAAAAACATTGCCTTTTGCAAGCGTGCCGGTTGCCGGCCCCCCGTCTACAAATGCATCGATGCCGTCCAGTACGATCAGATCGGGGCTGAAGGGCTGGTTAATTTCAGCGATCAGCTTGCGCTGGTGGGGTGAGCTATGCAGTTCCCGCATGTAGGCGAAACCGTGTCGGCTTGTGGGAACGACCCCGACGTGCAGCTTTAAAGACAAGGTGAAAACACCGCCGAACTGATGTGTTTTGAGACAACCGGTGGAGATCAGACATTCGGATTCGATGATGGGACGGGCAATGCGAAAACCGTCTTGCCAATGAGAATCTTCGGGCTTGAATTCCAGCCAATCGCTGGCGTTCATATCGTCAAAATCGATAATTTTAACCTCCAGCGCCTGCATGAGTGGCAGGATCCCCTTTTTTTCCATGACCTCACGGGTGAGCGGGTAACTGCGCTCGCCCACACTGACGGATCTGGCGCCCATCTTCCAGATTTCTTGCACCAGTGCAACCAGGGTGTCGTTGTGGGTGGAACCGGGGGTGATATCCGCCGTATTAAAATTAGGCTTGATCAGCACGTCTTTGTTTTTTACCGGGTTTATGCCCAGTGCGCCGATCGAGGCTGCAACGCCGGTTTTACGGTCTTCGGTGCTAACCAATGATACCTGAGTTTTGATATTGACCATTTCCAAGCCTCCATTTCTACCGGACCCAGCTGACAAACTCCTCAACCCCTCCTCTGCGCCTTTCAAAACAATTCACGGGCGCCTCCGGATCCGGCCATCCGATCGCAGCGCCCATTATCAGTGTCTTGCTGTCGGGTATTGAAAAACATTCATGTGTGATTTCCGGGTACATAACCGTTGCCGCAAGGATGCAGGTCCCCAGGCCTGTGTCATGAGCCAGAAGACAGAAAGTTTGCAGAAATAGGCCGGCATCCAACATGGCATACTCAAGCGAGATGCCTTTGTCGACCGTTAGCAGGAGGGCGGCCGGTGCAGCAAATAGCGCATACATTTGGGCAAAATGCTCAACCCTGGCTTGCTGGTCTTCCCTGGGGATGGCAAGTGCACCGAGAACGCTTTTGCCCAGGTCTTTATATCTCCCTTTTTGCGCATCAGGCCATATCTGCGGCATAGGTATTTCCGGCACCGAAGGTTTGCCTGCCAACAGGGCGTCTCTGTTGGCCTTTTGAAAGCGATCGAGAGGATCCCCGGTGGCGACAACGATACCCCATGACTGTGTGTTTCCCCAGGACGGTGCCCAGATCGCCGCGGCGATAAGGGCTTTGATTGTTTCCTCTTCAACCGGTTTTGTTAAAAAACGACGTATGCTCCTTCGATTCAATACAGCTTCCTTTAACTCCATGGCGGTTTTTTCCCTTTCATAATGGAATGTGTTGGGCCGCAATGCCCATGAAACCAGCGCGGTAATCGTCAAGCGAATTTCGCTGGCAGTGTATCATTTTCGCCCCGCTGGTTTTTTCCGGCCGGGGCAGAATATCGATCCGGTTGCCGGGGTGTTCTCGCAAATCTCGTGTCGCAGCCCTTTTTATGAGGATTTGAGCATATCCGAGATCATCTGGTACTCGATCTCGGTGCCGTCATAATCATAGGTTGCTTCTTCACCCAACATCGGGATGACATTAAGTTTGCCCCCGAAAAAGGCCGAAGTGATGTTCTCAACTTCTTTGATACTCAGATCTTTCCTGATAAAATACTTCGAATACACGTTCGGATATCCCAGCTTTCTCGTTATTCTAAACAGCTGCACCTGGATATTCGGATGCAGGGCTTTCCGGAGGCTGTAAGCGGTATTGGCTGTATTGATATCGAATAAGTGCGGATTCACGCACATCAAGCTGGACAGCCTGAACCCCTGTCGCCCGTTCTTGTCCTTTTTAACTGGAAGCCGATATTGTGTGTCATTGCGCAGTCTGAGGGGATAACGGCCGAGTTTGTCTTTTTTGTTCTTAATAACGACGGCCGGAACGATTATCGCAGCTTCCCGCTGTTTTTTTTGAACGATGTGAATGAAGGCTTCGATAAATTCAATGGTTGTCATCGGCGAATCCGCGGCGACCAACAAGGCATGCTTTTTGGGCGCACAGGCGGCACTGGCCGCGTAACCTTTGATTAAATTCCCCGCCACTGAATTGAATTTGACTTTCCGGGGAATGATATTAAAACGTTTTCTGACACTGTCCGGGATGGCGGAATTCTGGTTAACTATCCGGCATGGTTTTTTGTGCTGACCGATGAAATCATTCAAACGTTGCTCCAGCAGCATCTGATGGCCGACAATCACAATTTCATCAATCAAATCAGTTTCATAAAGTTTTTCGAGGGTGTACAATATCAAGGGCTTGCTGACCGGTTTGCCATTGACGGTCGCCTGGAAGTCTCTCAAGGGCTTGTAGCCCGTCTCTATAAATTTTTCGCCGTACTGCTCGGCAACGATTTTAGCGTACCTTTTCACTTCACGTTTATTGTTATATCCGGCCATTAGGATTGCGCTGAACATCGATGTCACACCCGTCTCTCCGGTTTTCGCCAATTCAAAATCAACCATGACCGAGTACCATGACGATTCTTTTAAAGTCAAGTACCTGGAATTGCTGCCGACTGCATCGGCTGTCAGAGTCTAACCTCTGATTCTGGTCTGAATATGAACAGCCAGACTGAGGTATTTGTCTTTCTCGCTAAACATCAGCCTTTTTGCAACCATCATTTTTAAAAAGGCAACCAGTTTGTCTTCACTAAAGGTCGGAAACCTCCGGCGAATTGTTCTGATTGAACGATGCCGCTGGCAAAACAGATATATCGCCCTGGAGGAACCCTCCAGCCGATGGGTTAACGGCTCGGCGCCAAATCTTTTCTGGCGGATAATTAAGAAATTTCGGCCGTCACGAAAGCTCAGAATAGGGGTGCCGGAGCCGTTTCTATTAAGATCGGTGTACATTTTGTGCCAGCGCTTGACCTGCCTTTTTACGGGTTGCCAGAGTTTTTTCTGGAAAGTCTTGTCCCCCCGATAATCTTGAATCGCAAACGCTATCCTCTGGTAAAACGCCTGCGGAAACAAATGAGACCAATTCCGATGATTAAAAAGCTTTTTGATCCCGTACGATCCGGGATCGCGCCAGACCGGGCTTTCGAGACCGAGCCAGAAGCCGACAGTTTTGAGCGGCCGATAGGGGAGGGCGAACTCCAGGGTGAGCAAGGTTTGAGCAACATCCTGTTTGTCGCTTCCCGGAAAATGCAGGATTAAGTTGGATATATCTACAAGCCCGAGTGCCTCACAATTTCTCATTATTTCAAGGTTCTGTATGGCAGTTGTCCCTTTTTTGAGCTTTTTCAGCAAGCGGGTGCTCAGCGCTTCGATGCCGATTTGAATCTCCTGCATCCCTGCATCCCGCATGGCTTTCAAATCAGATAGGGGGGTGGTTGCTCTGATTTCAGAGAATATGCAAAGATCCTTATTCAATTTTCCCAGTTTATTAAAAATCTGTGCGGATTTGCCCTTGGGCAATACGTTGTCGGTAAACGCCAGTGTGAGCGTTTTGTATTTCGTCGTTAAATCATCAATTTCGGCTACGGCCTGGAGCGGATCCTTTGAACGGTAACCTTTCCACTGAAGGTTGAGATTGCAGAAGGCACATGCCGATTCATTGCCGGATGAAGCCCTTCCAAGCCACCAGCATCCTCTGCTGATTTCCAAAGGGAGGGTAGGGAAAAATGATTTGTCCTCAGGCAAGGTTTCGAGCAGATTGAAATAATCATCATAATCGGGCGGCGGCAGCCTTTTCAGTGTATCCATCTGAAAGAAACCGTTTTTGAAATCATCCTCTTTGGTGTCATATCCTGTTATAACCCCTTGAATTTTAGACCGATCTGCAATGCTGCCGGTCTGCTTTAAACCACCGATAACATGGGCCAGGGGAAGTTCGCCCTCCCCAACGACAACCATGTCTATTTCGGGGAACAGGTTGAGCAGCGAACGGGCTGAATTTGAGGAAAAGCTGGATCCGCCGATAACGGTGAGCAACCCGGGGTGCTTGCTTTTAATCGCTTTGATCAGATACAGCGTTGAAGTCAGCTGACAGAGCGATACCGAAAATCCCACCAGCGCATATGTTTGCCATTTTGTGTGGTTTATATATGCATCGGTTGCCTCTTTGACACGCCTGGCTAACGATTTTAACGCGGTTTTGCGCAAATGGGGTATCGTCCTGGTTTCATTCTGAAACAGCATTTCGATTTGCCTGAACCGGTCTGGAAAAAGCGCTGCGGCATAAATCGCCTCCGCCGGCCAGATGTGTTGTGAAATTTCGTGATAGATCCGATAGCCGATTGTTTCGGCCAGCTTCAGATAAAAATGGTGGCAATCAATCTGTATATCGCAAAACTGAGCGCCGAGAAAAGCCTTCAGGGTCCCCAGTTGAATCGAAGGCCGGGTATAAAGAGGCCACGGTGCGGAAACCAAAGCAATTTTTGTGGATAATGCGTGTGTTCGTTTATACATTTTTCCTGCCGGCACCTTGATCTCTAATTATAGATATTATACATACAACCAACCTGTTTCATCTGACAATCCTTTTTATCGGTCGTGGTACTAGACCGATCAAACACAAGCCAGGCAAGCATAAATGGTTCGCCAATAAAGAAACAGCCAATGATTTTTTACGAAACCGGCAAGATCGTTGATGGACTTTACATGTTAGGTACCGCCGCAATGCCCGTTTATTTAGTGGACGGGCAGAACCCGGCCGTTTTTGATGCCGGGATGGCCTATTTGGGTGACATTTATGTCAAGGCCATTAGAGCAGCATTAGGCTCCAGGCTGCTTAGATATTGTTTTTTAACCCACTCCCATTTTGACCATTGCGGGTCAGTGTCTGTATTCAAAAATCATTTCCCCGCGCTGCGCGTGCTGGCCTCCGATAAAATCAGACACGTAATGAGCAGACCGCATGCCGTTGACCTTATTGACCGGCTGACTCAAGCGGCTTACCAGGCAGCCGGCCCTCAGGGTGCCGATTCCGCCAAATTTGATCGATTTGAGCCCTTTGAGGTCGATCGGGTATTGAAGGATGGGGATGTTTTTGAAATATCTGATGATCTCAGAATCGAGGTCCTGGAGACCCCGGGGCATACCTGGGACACATTGAGTTACTATATCCCGGAGAAAAAAATTCTGATATGTTCGGAAGCTGCCGGCATGCCGGATCATACGGGATATATTGTTTCGGACTGCCTGGTGGATTACGACAGATATCTTGAATCCATGCTCAGGTTAAGTCGTCTGGAGGTGGATGTTCTGTGCCTGGGACATTCTCGCGCTTACACGGGTGAAGACGTCAAAACGCATTTTCGGCGGTCCATTGCTCAGTGCCAGGAATTTTTGAAGCTGGTTGAAGCTTCTCTCGATGAAGCAGATGGGAAAATACAGGAGGCCGTTAAACGTATCAAGAAAATAGAATACGACGATAAAAGCGGTTTCATGCAGCTTGAAGCCGCCTATGTACTGAATCTGGAGGCCAGAGTGAAAGCCATCCAGAAACGCATGAAAAATTTCAGGAATTAAGGGGTCGGGGTGTTTTTACCAACGCCGGTGCCGCGATGGGTGCATGCCCTTGATCATCGCTGACCGCCCGCCCGGGGGCAATCCCCTGCGGGTGGCAACAAATGATACCCCGCTTTCTATACGCCCCCCCAAATTTCGATATCTGTGCATACAGGCAGCGTGGTCCAGGGGCTTTGTGGCAATCAGTCCCCCGGGGCTGGCCGGGACTGTATCTGAGCGGGCATGCTGCCGTTGTCGGAGGCTGCTCAAATATTGTTGCGAGCCGCAGGGGATTGCCCCCGGGCGGGTATCGCATAAATTAAAAACACCCCAACACCTTAGGTTTTTAGAGAAAACGTTAAATGGCCGTAAAACCAGATCTTACCGTCGATATTGCCGGCATCCAATTGCAAAACCCGGTCTTAACAGCCTCGGGCACGTTCGGATATGCAAAGGAATTTGAGGATTTTCTCGATTTAAACCGTCTGGGGGCGATTATCGTCAAGGGATTGTCCCTGCAGCCCTCCCCGGGCAACCCGCCGCCGCGAATTGTTGAAACTCCCTGCGGCATGTTAAATGCCATCGGACTGGAAAATATCGGCATGGAAGCCTTTTTGAAAGATAAACTGCCTTATTTGCAGCATCTTCACCCTCCACTAATTGTCAACATCTACGGCCGGTTGGAAGAAGAATATGCACAGCTTGCAGCCGTCATCAATGACGTTGATAATATCAGGGGAATAGAGATAAATATCTCTTGTCCCAATGTCAATGCCGGTGGAATGGCGTTTGGTGTAGACCCCAGGGCGGCCTTCAGGGTTGTGAAGGCGGTTCGGGAAAAGACAAGTAAGCTTCTGATCGTTAAATTATCTCCCAATGTCACCGACATTACTGAAATTGCCCGCAGTGCAGTGGATGCGGGCGCCGATGCATTGTCGTTAATCAATACCCTAACCGGTATGGCCATTGATATTGAGACCCGGCGCCCCAAGCTGGCCAATATTACCGGCGGGCTTTCCGGGCCCGCCATAAAGCCGGTCGCCTTGCGGATGGTGTGGCAGGTGGCTCAGGTGATTGAGGTTCCCATTATCGGTATCGGCGGTATCATGAACGCCGAAGATGCTCTGGAATTCCTCGTCGCCGGGGCTACGGCCGTAGAGGTGGGCACAGCGAATTTTATCAATCCGGGTGCGACCATGGAAATCATCGATGGTATCGAATCATTCATGGCCGAAAAAGGAATTGCCGCAATTTCAGAGCTCATCGGCACCCTGAAAATATAGAATGGGATATCCGTCTTATCTATATCTATCTGTGGATCGGCTGTAGGGCCGATAATTCAGTGTTCATCTCAATGAAAGGAGGTCAGAAATGCCAGAATTCTGCAACCCATTTACGGTATTGAAAAGTGATCGCAAACTCACCCGCAATGAACTGGTCCGCGCAATACGATTTATGATTGCTGCCGAATACGAGGCGATACAACTCTATCAGCAGACCGCGGAGAGCACAGATGACAAACTCGCAAAGGAAGTGCTCATGGATATCGCCGATGAGGAAAAAGAGCACGCCGGAGAGTTCCTGCGCCTGTTGCGCGAGTTGGATCCGGAGGAAGATAAATTTTACAAAGAGGGTTACGAGGAAGTTGAAGAGATGATTGCCGGGCTCAAGAAATAGTCAAACACTTTTTTTGGTTTTTGCAAAACTAAGCTAAATGATCCGACATCAGTGTGGTATAGACATCATCTGATTCGTGCCGGGAAACGAAAATTCCTATTTTTCTCTAATGGGAAACGCGCAATTCGCATGATCGCAAATCGACAGGTCGCCCGCCCTTTTTCACCA
>Ga0209536_100002649_pt1 | contig 29185 bp, 25 predicted proteins | sample DeeMarSeWOR28_12_FD_187461 | JGI IMG/M metagenome (GOLD analysis project Ga0209536, IMG submission 187461) | Marine sediment microbial communities from White Oak River estuary, North Carolina - WOR-2-8_12 (SPAdes) (version 2) | ecosystem: Environmental > Aquatic > Marine > Intertidal zone >...
AGGGACAGCAGGCCGGTGCCGGTCCCAAGATCCAACACGCTTGAAATTTGTACTGAGGCGGCAGCCAGTTCGAGCGCCTCCAGACAGTCACGGGTTGTTGGGTGGGTCCCCGTGCCGAACACCAGACCCGGGTCCAGTAGAATCGGCAGTTTCTCCGCAACCGAATTCAGGCGATCGTCAGTGGCCTCCCAGGACGGCATAATCCGAAAAGCGCCGTGCTCAAAGGTGGTAAACTTTTCACCCAGCCACTGGCTGTAGGGCATACGGTAACGGTCGACATACTCTAAGTGGGGCTGTCGATGCAAAAGCTTTTCGATTTGTCGATCGGCCGAATTGGAGAAAAACAGGATCGAATCGTCTTCTTCTTCCCAGTTGCCGATAAAGTTGTTCTGAAATTTCTGATCAGACATCTTCAGGCGGCCTCTGAGATAGTATATAAACAATTCCTCACAGGGCGCAATGCCGATTTTTTCCCGCTTATTCTGATGAGCTTGGGGGCGTATCATCTTTAGGCAGCTGGTCAAGATACCACTCCATGGGATCGAGCAACGTTAATCCCATATCCTGCAATTTTTTCTTCACGTGGGCGACATTTTGGGTCAACAGGTAAGTAAAAACGGCGCGTTTGTTTGTATCCCAGTACCGGGCGACCAATACACTGCCGAAAGAAATATTTTCTTCGGTGACGGCATCGACGATGCGCTTCAATTGGCCGACTTTTTCTTCCACCAGAATACACAACAGGGTGCCGGGTTCACCGATGCCGAGAACATTGATAAAAGCCCGCAAAAGATCGCGTACCGAGATGATTCCCTTCAAGCGGCGGTTATCATCGACCACCGGCAAAGCGCCGACTTTTGAATTCTGGATCATCAGCAGGGCATCCTGAATCGTATAGGTCGGCGAAATCGACAGGGGCTCCTTGCTCATGATGTCTTTAACTTTAAGCGCGGCGATCTTGTCCCTTTCGTTTTGAGGCACATCATAAAAACGGTAGGGCAAGGCACTTCTGATATCCCTGTCGGTTACAATTCCGATGAGTTGCCGGTCCTGGTTGATGATCGGAAGGTGGCGGATATTGTTTTTCGCCAACAGTTCCTGCGCATCAAGAATACCTGCTTCTGGATCCACCGTGATGACATTGCGGGTCATGGATCTGGAAACGAACATATTGCCCCCTTATTTTTAGTTGGTTGGATAACTATGCATTTAAAAGGATTTCTACATGATTAGCCGCCAGCTCCGGCAGGCGCTCCAAGCAATAGCCGCCCTCAAGAATGGAGATGACTCTTCCTTTTGAAGAATGCCGGGCCAATTCAACGATATTTTGCATAATCCAGGAGAAACCTTCGGTCGACAATTTCATGTCGGACATATCATCGTCCGCGTGAGCATCGAACCCGGCCGAAACCAGGATGACCTCCGGATTAAAATCTTTAAAGGCCGGCAGCAGATCACTTCGAATCAGTCTTTTGTAATCCTCATCGCCCTGCCCCGGCAAGACCGGAGAGTTTTTAGTATAGCCGTAGCCGAAATCTTTGCCATGTTCAAATTCCCGGCCGGTTCCGGGATAAGCGAAAGATGGATGCTCGTGGATGGAATAGTAGAACACGGTTGAATCGCCCTCGAAAATGTGCTGGGTTCCGTTGCCGTGATGGACATCGAAATCGATGATGCCGACCCGTTGGATGCCTTGCTGGTTCTGCAAATAACGGGCGGCAATGGCCACATTGTTGAAGTAACAGAATCCCATGGCCTTGTTCGTTTCGGCATGATGGCCCGGCGGCCTGACCGCACAAAAGGCGTTGTCCAGTTTACCGGTCATTACCTGGTCGACAACATCCAGGATGCCGCCGACGGCCAGCAAGGCGATTTCATAAGTCTGGGCGCACATCTGGTTGTCCGGGCTGTCAAATACGCTTTCATTCAATCGACAGGCCGCCTCAAAACGTTCGATATACGGCCGGTCGTGCACCAGTTCAATCCACTTGAGATCTGCCGGGCTGGCTTTTATCGGGATGAGTTTCGAGAGCAGGCCGGCGTCTTTGATACCCTGATAAATACATGCAAGTCTGGCCGGAACCTCCGGATGATATCTACCGGTTTTGTGGTCTTGATACCGTTCATCATATAAAAAGCCTGTTTTATTCATAAGGTCCCACTCGCAGCCTTTAAACCTATCGCAAAGCGCATGGAGCAATGCGCATAGCTATGTTTAAATGTTTATAAGTACTAAATGAAAATTTGCTGTCGTTCTAAATCCTATACTGTAATTGAATATTCGGCACTAATTGCCCCGTTTCGCGATATATGACCCTATGCGCCATGCTATTAGGCCACTATTTTTTCAAAAATCTCGAATGCTGCCCGGACAGATGGACTGTCTTCCGGCATTTCAATGGTCGGCTGCCCATTGAAATCATATTCGTAGATCGTGTCGTCTTCGGGGACGGTCCCTGCCAGCTCAAGTCCGGCATTTTTGATCATCTCAAGGGCTTTATCGGACAGTCCATTTTTTACCTGGTTGATGACCACATAACTTTTACCGACTCCAATATTCAGACTTCGAGCCAGTTCATCGATCCTCACGGCAGCCTGCAAGCCGCGCCGGGACGTGTCGGTCACGATCAAAAGGATATCCACATCTTTGGTGGTCAAGCGGCTGATGTGCTCCATGCCGGCTTCATTATCCATTACGACGTAAGGGTAATTGCCGGCCAACCGCTCCATAAACCCGGCCAGCAGGGTATTGGCGGCACAATAACATCCGGCGCCTTCAGGTTGGCCCATCACGATCAGATCAAAACCGGGCGCTTCCACCAGGGATTCTTCCAGCTTCATTTCCATAAAGATATCTTTGGTCATGCCGCCGGGAACGACGCCCTTTTTCATTTCTTCCCGCGCATTGCCGATGGTATCTTTGACCTCGAGGCCGAGAACTTCGTTCAGATTCGCGTTGCAATCGGCATCGACGGCCAGAATCGGTATTTTGTTTTTTTTAACTAAATATTTTATCAACAGGCCGGCCATCGTGGTTTTCCCACTGCCACCCTTGCCGGCCAGGGCAATTGAATATGGCATCTTTTAATTTTTCCTTTCTATTTGTTCGGGTTCAAGGGTTTGGGGCTTCGCCCTTCAGGCTTCGACCCCCACACGCTGGGTTCAACGTTCAAAGGTTATTTTGATGCTATATATTCCATCTTTTGGACTCTGGAGGCGATTTCTATCCAGGTTGATAAAACGCACCAACCAGAAATTTCGGGATTCCCAACCGCTGAACCTTGAACCCTGAACCGCTGAAGCTTCACCCTAATGTACTAATTCAAGCTCGCCCTGTCCAGTGCGAAACAGCCTAAAACAATTAGGTCAGATTGAGACAACAGTCAAGAAACTTTTAAAATGAATCTTGGCCCAATAGATTGGGCCGCAATCCGATTCAGCCAACCGGATTCTATAGCAGAGCCAGTCCGGGCCTGGTTTCGAGTCTTAAATCCCTTGCAATGGCACAAGGCATGTGCTAATCCCAACCAAAATAATTGCAAATCGGCGCAATTCTCAAACCCAATGACAGGGGGCTATTTCGGTATGGTAAACCCGTGGTATATAGATGCCTGAACTTGCGGGCAATACACAGCGCCCCGGGCATATTGCGGGAAAATTCAGGTATTAACAGTCAGTTCTTGATATTATTGTTGTGTTAACTTAGAATTATTGCTGGAGGACTTAGAATGGATTTTGAACTTACTAAATCGCAAAAAGAAATTCAAAAAGCCGCGCGGGAATTCGCCAAAGGTGAATTCGACAAAGAGTTGGCCCTCGAACTGGATCGAACGCATGAATTTCCCACTAAAATTTGGAAAAAAGCGGCCGATTTGGGATTCATCGGTGTCCACTATCCGGAAAAATATTCCGGCCAGGACCTCGGTGTGCTGGAAAACATCATTATTGCCGATGTGTTCTGTGCCCAGGATTCAAGTATCGGCAGTGCCATCGCCCTGGCCAGTTTCGCCTCGGAGTGTATCCTGCGTTTCGGCAGCGACGAATTAAAGCAAAAATTTTTGCCTGCCGTAGCTGAGGGTGAAATGCTTTCGGCCGGCGCGTTTACCGAACCGGATCACGGTTCGGATATCACCTCGCTGGATACGACCGCCGTGCGGGAAGGCGACGAATGGGTGATCAACGGCACCAAAACGTTTATTACCAACGGCGGCAAAGCCGGCTTTTATTGTACGATGTGCCAGACGGATGATGAGGTGCAGCCTTCTTACCGGGGCATCAGCTTGATTCTGGTGGAAGCCGAGCGCGAAGGCCTTACGGCCACCGATATCGGTGACAAGATGGGGATCCACATGATGTCGACCGCCGAAATCAATTACAAGGACGTGCGGGTGCCGGTCTCAAATGTTATCGGGACCGAGGGCCGAGGCTTTTATCAGGTGCTTGAATTTTTTGACGAAAGCCGGATATTGGTCGCCGCGCAGGCGCTGGGCACCGCCCAGGGGGCCTATGATCGTGCCCTGGCTTATGTCAAACAACGGGAACAGTTCGGCCGCAAGATCGCCGAATTCCAGGTCACCCAGCATAAACTCGCTGATATGGCGACCAAGATTGAACTTGCCAGGTTAATCACCTATAAGGCCGCCTGGAATTTTGATCAGGGCCGTATCGACCCGAAATTGACATCCATGGCTAAAATGTATGCCGCGCGCACGGCAGTCGAGGTGGCCGACGAGGCCATCCAACTGTTGGGCGGCTATGGCTACATGACCGAATATGAAGTCGAGCGCTTTTACCGGGATGCCAAGATCACCGAAATTTACGAGGGCACCAAGGAAATCCAGAAAAATACGATTGCCAGTGCGGTTTTGGGCAAACTCAAGTGAAGCGCAGGGCACATGCCGCAGAGGGCAAAGCGCATGGGGCATGGGGCATAGTGATAAGCGCATAGCGCCCAGGGCATGGGGCAATGGAATTGATATTTACAATTTTGCAATATGCCATTTATTTGGGCGGATAAATTAACCGAAAGGAGCATGTCATGGCAGATCTTAAAGATACACCGGAATTTATCAAGAAGGCGATGCTGGCGGGCGTCGGCCTGGCACTGAAAACCTGGGATGAGGTCGAAGATTTTACCAAGGAACTGGTCGAAAAAGGTAAAATGGGTGAAAAGGAAGGCAATAAATTCTTAAAAGAGCTGCAAAACCGGTATGAAGATACCCAGAAAAAGCTGGAAGCCCGGGTTGAAAAAACTGTGAAGGAATTTTTGAAAAAGGCCAATGTGGTCACCGCCGATGAACTGAAGGCCGTCAAAAAAGAAATCCGAGAACTGAAAAAAATGATCAGCAGCGAGACAGAAAAGTCTAAACCGGCGCCCTGAACTTTGCTATATAAATTGAAGGTGCCAGGTGTCGGGTTTCAGGTGTCAGGAAGATGAGTTGCAGAATACGGAAAGCGGCTGAATTAGACTTGAGATATCCTGAAATTCGAGATTTGCGCCAATAATGTTTAAGATCTTTTTTTTTAGTCCTTGTCCAGCACTCATAGCAGTGACTAAATTGCCTAAATTTGACCCCGTCTAACATTAGGGCATCCGTTCAGTTAAAAATCGATATGCATCCTTAATTTTAGGCATTTTAGGCATTTTGAATTTTAGGCACTTATGAGAGCAGCCTTTGTGTGCTTGCAGAATCTGCTTGCCGCCAAAGGCGCATCAGATTAATCGAATTCTCGAATAGACTATCGCCTGCTCTCATGCTCAGCATCAGAAAAATCGGTGTCATCGGCCGAACCTATCGACACCTCAACCGCTACCGGCAGATTCTGACCATACTGTTTAAATACGGTTTCGGCGATCTGCTGGAAATGCTGAAGATCGATCAATATATTGCGGTCGGTCTGCAGATGATATCGAAAAACCGTGAATTACGAATAGAGCGACTGACCAAGCCCCAAGGCTTGCGAATGGCCTTCGAAGAACTTGGACCGACCTATATCAAGCTCGGTCAAATCCTCTCCACCCGACCTGACCTTATTCCCATGGAGTTTATCCAGGAGTTGTCCAAGCTGCAGGACCATGTGCCGGCCTTTCCGTTTGACCGGGTTCGCAAGGTAATCGGCGACGAGTTCGGCCGCCCCCCTGAAGATCTTTTTGACCAGCTTGAAGAAGCGCCATTGGCCTCGGCTTCCATCGGGCAGGTTCATCGCGCAGTGTTAAAAGACGGCGAAACCGTTGCGGTCAAGTTCCAGCGGCCCGGTATCCGCAAAATAATCGAAGTCGACCTTGAAATCATGCTGCATCTGGCAACCCTGGCGGAACGTCATATCGAAGAAATGGCACTGCATCGGCCGGTAAAGATCGTGGAGGAGTTTGCCCGGACCCTGGAAAAAGAAATCGACTATAAAACCGAGGCCACCAATATGGAACGGGCGGCCCGCAATTTTCTGGATGACCCGCATGTTTATATCCCGAAAGTTTTCCGCGAGGTCACCACATCCCGCATCCTGACGACCGAATTTATTGACGGTATAAAGATATCCAACATCGATGCGCTGGAAGCGGCCGGGCTTGACCGTCGGATAATCACCGCCCGGGGGGCCGACCTGGTGCTTAAACAGGTCTTTGATCATTGTTTTTTTCATGCCGACCCCCATCCGGGCAACATTTTTGTGCTGCCCGGCAATGTGATCTGCCTGCTGGATTTTGGCATGGCCGGCATTGTCGATCGCCAGACGCGGGATGATTTTGTCGATTTGGTCGAAAGTATTGTCAATCGGAACGAATCGCGTGCCACCCAGGTCCTGCTGAAACTAACCACCCGGGATGAGGAGCCGGATAGGCGGCTGCTTGAAAGGGAGGTAGCGGATTTTATGGGGCGCCATCTCTACAAACCGCTCAGGGATATCGAACTCGGCAAACTGCTGTACCAGCTGCTGGAGCTGGCGACCAGTTTTCGGCTGCGGATTCCGGCGGATATCTTTCTGATGATGAAAGCGCTGGGCACGGTCGAGGGCGTGGGCCACATGCTCGACCCGGATTTCGACATGATTTCCCAGGCAACCCCCTTTATCACCCGGGTTAAGATGGAACGGTTCAAGCCCGAACGGATCGCCGCAGACGCGTATGATCTGGGCCACCAATTGATTCAATTCGTGCGGCAGTTTCCGAATCAACTGCTCGAGCTGGCCAACCTGATTCGCCAGGAAAAACTGCGGCTGCAAATCGAGCACCGGGGTCTTGAAAATATGCTGGCCACCCATGATCGGATTTCCAATCGGATCTCATTTTCCATCCTGATCGCAGCCCTGGTCATCGGATCGGCCCTGATTGTAATCTCTGAAACCCCGCCGCTTATCTACGGCATCTCCCTGATTGGAATCCTCTTATTTTCGGCCGCTGCGATTATGGGAATCTGGCTGCTGGTGGCCATCCTCAAGAAGGGGAAGCTCTAACAGTTATTAGTTATTAGTTATTAGTTATTGGTTGTTGATCGCAGAGTAATTTCAGATGATCTCAAAAAACCTGCCGGATAATCAGGTCCAGAACTCGCCATTTAGTTTGAAAAAATTGATGTGAATCCTTGCATGTCACCGAATTGCACGAAAATTGGACATGGGTCCAATTCAGGGATTCTATCTCTTTCAATTAACGAATAACGGATAACTAATAACATCAGTCTTTCTATCCCAAGGCCACATCCAGCGTCATCATGACGGCAAAGCCGCCCATGGCGCCCATGGTGGCAACGTCGGTATTTTTATCCAGCTGGGACTCGGGGATCAATTCTTCGACGACCACGTAAATCATCGCACCGGCGGCAAATGCCAGGGCATAGGGCAATATCGGCTTTATCAAAATTACCGCGGCCGCACCGATCACCCCGGCAATGGGCTCAACCATGCCGGACAACTGGCCGTACCAGAAACTTTTTAAACGCGACAATCCCTCCCGTCGCAGCGGCACTGAAACGGCCGCACCTTCGGGAAAATTCTGGATGCCGATCCCCAGAGCCAGCGCAATCGCACCGGCTAAGCTCGCTGAAGGTATATCTGATGCGAGGGCGCCAAAGGCGACGCCGACCGCCAGGCCCTCAGGTATATTGTGCAAGGTTATGGCCAGCACCAGCAGGACACTGCGCTGCCAGCTTGTTTTCAGGCCTTCGGCTTCAGCCATCGGAAAGCCGAGATGCAAATGCGGCAGTATTTTGTCGGCGATCCACAGAAACACGCCGCCCAACAGAAACCCGACGGTAGCCGGAATCCAGGCGGGCAGGCTCCCTTCTTCAGCCATTTCGATAGCCGGCGCCAGCAGCGACCAATAACTGGCCGCGATCATGACGCCCGCGGCAAACCCCAGCATGGCATCCAGTACTTTCCGGTTGATGGTCCTGAAAAAGAAGACCAGTCCGGCGCCCAAAGCAGTCACAAACCAGGTAAACAAGGTGGCTATCAGGGCCTGTAAAACAGGGTTTAGTTCTGCAAACCAGTTGACCATGTTATCTATTCCTTTTGCTGAGTGTTAAATATTAGTGGGTATGCTTTTTTAGGGTAAGTACATTATTAATTTTGTCAATCAAATAATAAATTTTGGAACGCAAAATAATTTAATTTGGCCAGCCAAAATTATAAAGCAAGGAGGCATCAACCAGGAAGATATTAACCGGAAATTGATTCAACCATTATGTCACCGGCCACATTGAGGCCCAGTGTCTTGGTCGGCGCGCCGCGTTGTGCGCCTACCCGAATACTCAATGGCCCTTTAAATGGCGCTTTTTCAACTACGGTCACAATCGTATCTAAACGGATTTCCAATTCGTCAAGGTAGCGCAGCAGCTCGGCGTCATTGTGGTGCACCCGGGCGATTCGAACCGATTCACCCACCGGGGTGGCGGCAAGGGACCGGTAGTTGTCGGCTTTGATTCTACCATCTTTTTCAGGAATCGGGTCGCCGTGGGGATCGTATTGAGGGTGGTTCAAATATTCGGCAATCGCCTCCGTCAACCGGTCGGAGATGTGATGCTCGAGATTTTGGGCTTCATCATGAACTTCATCCCAGGAAAAGCCCAGAACCCGATTGAGGAATGTTTCAAGCAGGCGGTGTCGGCGAATGACACTTAGGGCAATCTTTTTACCCCGCGGAGTTAAGGCGACACCTTGGTGGAGTTCATGGGAAACCAGCTTGGGCCTGACACTGGACAGGCGTTTGATCATATCCGTCACCGATCCGGCGGTGACGCCCAGCGTTTGGGCCAGGGTGGTTGTTTTTACCCGCCCGCCCGGCTGCTGGATTTCGTATATGGTCTTAAGATATTTTTCGACAGCTTCGGATTGCATGCCGGCACCGGTCTCTGAAAGTAATTAGGTTAGAGCTAAAATAAGCCAGGCGCGATTTGATGTCAAATACATTGACTTCGTTGCCAGAATTATTTATTACGAGCGTTAAGCCTTGGCATTCGTGCTCAGGTGACAAATGCTTGGCCTTGAGGACAACTTGCGCCGGAGTGATGGAGTACTGGAGTTTTGGAGTATTGGTTTTATTTCAATTCAAGCAGTATACAATTGTTTTAATCCACGCTGCGATATGATCATTTTTCCCTAAAATGAATGTTGCTTCCATTGCTCCATTACTCCAACACTCCAGTGCTCCAGACTATTAATTCCAGAATCTTTTCAGGTTCGGCAAAGCTGTTTTTTCTGGGCCTAAATACTTAACCGACAACAAAGCGGTGATGGATCTATGATCAAGATATACTTATACAATTCGCTGAGCCGAAGCAAAGAGGAATTTGTCCCGATTCAAAAGGAGTCGGTCGGGCTTTACACCTGCGGGCCGACGGTTTACAATTTTGCCCACATCGGCAATCTGCGCACCTATATTTTTGAAGATATTTTAAAACGGGTCTTGCTGTACAACCGCTATCGGGTCAGGCACGTAATGAATATTACCGATGTCGGCCACTTGACCGGCGACCGGGACATGGGCGAGGACAAAATGGAAAAAGGCTCCCAGCGTGAGGGCAAAACCGCCTGGGAGATTGCTGAATTTTACACCCAAGCCTTTAAAGATGACATCGCCCGGCTGAATATCCTCGAACCCGATATCTGGGTCAAGGCAACCGACACGATTGACGATCAGGTCGCTTTAATTCGCACCCTGGAAGAAAAAAAATACACCTACCAAACCAGTGACGGGATTTATTTTGATACGGCCAGGTTTAAAGATTACACCAAGCTTTCCCATCAGGATATCGATTCGCTGCAGGAAGGCGCCCGGGTGGAGAAAAATCCGGAAAAACGCAATCTAACCGATTTCGCGTTATGGAAATTTTCATCCCCGGACGCCCGGCGTCAGATGGAATGGGATTCGCCCTGGGGGGTCGGGTTTCCGGGCTGGCATATCGAATGTTCGGCCATGAGCATGAAATATCTGGGCGATCAACTCGATATTCATTGCGGCGGCACGGATCACATTGATGTGCACCACACCAATGAAATCGCCCAATCGGAAGCGGCAACCGGCAAAAAGTTTTTTAATTGCTGGATGCACGGCGCCTTTTTGATTATTGCCGGCGGAAAAAAAATGGCCAAAAGTGAAGACAATTTTCTAACCCTGGAAAATGCCTTCTTGAAAAAAGGCATCAATCCGCTGGTCTATCGCTTTGCCGCTTTTCAGACGCACTATCGCAAACCCATGGAATACAGTGAGGAAAGTGTTAAGGCCGCCCGCAACGGTCTGTTGCACCTGCAAAATCAGGTGCGCCAGGTGGCGCAACACGCTGCGGGTCAGCAGGGGTCCGCCAGTGAAAGTTTTAAAACCAAGTTTATTGAAAAAATTAATGACGATCTGAATATGCCCCAAGCCCTGGCCGTTGTGCAGGAGATGCTCAAAAGCGACATCAGCGCTGCCGATAAGTTGGCCACGATATCGGATTTTGACCGGGTACTGGGGCTCAGCCTGGACCAGGTCAACCAATCGGAGGCATTGCCGGAAGCAGTCCAAAAACTGATCGATGACCGCCAGGCTGCCCGGGCCGCCAAGGATTGGGCCAAGTCCGATCAACTGCGCGACGCGATCCAGGATATGGGTTACACGGTGCATGATACCAAAGATGGGATGAAGGTTATTAAAATATAATCCTTTTTTACACATTACGATTCATTCTATTGTCGAAGCTCAGTTAGCGCAGAAAGAGCCAATCGAAACCCTTCAATTTTACAACGCCATTCGAAAAAAAAGTATTCCCATCATGATACGATCCATTTTGTCGGCCAGATTTTGTCCTGCATGATTTTTGATGTAATGAAGCATAAAAAGCCCTTCAATTCAAGATCTCAATGTTTGAACCAAAAGAGCATTTTTTTAATTTAAGATTGACAAATCCAAGTTGATGCAACAAATTTGCATATAGTGGCAATCATTATTGCGATAGATTTTTTCCGGCAATGGATTGCTGAATGATTGAAGAATCTGGTGTTAACCACGGCCGATGTTCGACCGGACCTTGGCATGAAACATGCGACTATGACGAAAACAGGCCTGAAACTGGTGGGATTGTGTTCCGTCCTGATCGCCACATGGGCAGCCGCGGGGCCCGCTTGGGGCAAAGTGGCGGTTTTTGTCAGCCTGGTGCCGCAAAAGTATTTCGTGCAACAAATTGGCAGGGATCTGGTGGATATTCAGGTGACGATTCCGGCCGGCGCCGATCTTCATACCTACGAACCGAAACCCAGGCAGATGGCCGCCATTGCACGGGCCCAGTTGTATTTCGCCATCGGGATCGAGTTCGAAAAGGCCTGGTTGAAAAAATTGTCCCGGATCAACCCGCGCATGAAGGTGGTCCAAACCGATCAAGGCATTCAGAAAATTTCGATGGCAGCAGCCCATCATCGTAAAGAAACCGATAGCCACCACGCCCAAATCGATCATGGCCAGGAAAAAGGCTACCCTGCATCACGCGGGCTTGATCCACATATATGGCTGTCTCCGCCCCTGGTCAAAAAACAGGCCCATGCGATACTTACCGCTTTGACAGAGGTCGATGCGGCGAATCGCTCGACCTATCAAGCCAATTATCAGGCATTTGCCGCAGGACTGGCCGAGCTGGATTCCGAGCTTAAAAATATTTTGTCTGCCAAGCGTGGATTCCAGTTCATGGTTTTTCACCCGGCCTGGGGCTATTTCGCTCAAACTTACGGTTTGCAGCAAGTACCGGTTGAGATCGAGGGTAAAACTCCCAAACCGGCTCAGCTCAAAGAATTGATTGAACACGCGCGGGAAAACGATATTAAGGTCATTTTCGCACAGCCGCAATTTTCCGCCAGAAGTGCTGAGCTCATTGCCAGGGAGATCGGCGGGCAAGTCGTATTTGCCGATCCGCTGGCTGAAGATTGGGCCGGCAATTTGCGCAAAGTGGCCCGGCAGATCGCAGTCGAATCGAGATAAGTGGAAAAACCTCTCACCAGGGCGCCAAGGCACAAAGATATTCAAACGCAATTTTCGACAGTCTCCAAAAATGGGCAAGCGCGAACCAAAAAAAGATAATCACGAAAGCACGAAAGGACGAAAACAAGAAAAAACAATATAATTTTCGTGCTTTCAATATTTCGTGTTTTCGTGATGATATATTTTTTAAAATGCAGAGAAATCACCATGAGGACGTCAAAATGGTTTACCCGATAATCGAAATTCAAAACCTTAATTTTTCCTACAACAGCCACCCCGTGTTGCGGGACGTCGATTTAACGGTTAATCAAGGCGATTTCGTAGCCATGATCGGCCCCAATGGTGGTGGCAAGACAACCCTGTTGAAAGTGATGCTGGGATTGCTGAATGCCGATTCCGGTGCGGTGCGAGTATTCAACAAACCGCCGCAGGATGTATCCCACCGCATCGGTTATGTGCCCCAGGATGTTAACATTAATAAGAATTTTCCCATTTCCGCCTTGGATGTGGTTTTGATGGGCAAGTTAAGACCCGGCCGGGGATGGTCGCGGCATTCGTCCCGGGACCGTCTGGCGGCTGTCGATGCACTGGACCAGGTCGCGATGAAAAAGTTTCGCGATCATCGGATCGGGGAGTTGTCCGGCGGGCAAAAACAGCGGGTATTCGTCGCCCGGGCCTTGGTGACGGATCCGGAACTGCTGCTTTTGGATGAGCCGACGGCCAGCATCGACGCTAAGGGGCAACACGAGTTTTATTCACTTTTAAAGGAATTGAACAAAACAATTACGATCATCGTTGTCAGTCACGATATAATGGCAATTGCCGGATCCATCAAATCGGTGATTTGTGTAAACCGCAGACTGCACTACCACGGCCAGGCCGAACTGACCGGTGAAATGATTGAAATGATGTATGACTGCACGGCCGACGAAACCTGCCCGGTCGAGTTAATTGCCCACGGTCTGCCGCACCGCGTGTTGCATAAGCACGAATAATGGCGAGGTTCTTAACTATATACAGTCATCATTTTATATATCGTAAAATTGAATCAATAGATCTCAGCTTTTAGAGACTTTGTAATATCAGAGAACAATTATGTTTGAAGCTTTACAATTTGAATTTATGCGAAACGCCCTGTTGGCCGGCTTGCTGGCCAGCATCATTTGCGGCATCATGGGAACTTTAGTCGTCGTCAATCGGATTGTTTTCCTCTCGGGGGGCATTGCCCATGCGGCCTTCGGCGGCATCGGACTGGCTTTTTTTTGCGGTTGGCATTACATGGTGGGAACGATTGGATTTTCAATTGCAGCCGCTTTAATTATGGCATCCATTACCCTAAAGGCCAGGCACCGGGCCGATACGATCATCGGCGTGATCTGGGCTGTCGGGATGGCGACGGGAATTATTCTGCTGGACTTAACACCGGGTTATAACGTCGATTTGATGAGCTATCTCTTCGGCAGCATCCTGACGGTACCCGATTCGGATCTATGGATGATGCTGGGGATTGCGATTGGCATTCTGGCAATTGTGGTCTATTTCTACCATGACTACCTGGCGTTGTCTTATGACGAAGAATTCGCTCAAATTCGAGGGGTTCGGGTAAGGCCCCTGTATTTTTTGATGATTGCCATGCTGGCCGTGGGAATCGTGATGATTATCCAGGTGGTCGGCTTAATCCTGGTAATCGCGCTGCTGACGATACCGCCCTACATAGCGGAGAAATATTCAAAGTCATTGATTAAGATGATGGTGCTGTCCAGCCTGCTCAGTGCAATGTTTACCGTGATCGGACTGTGGCTGTCCTATGCCTTGAACCTGACCTCCGGTGCTTCGATTATACTGGTCGCAGGCCTTGGTTTTCTGGCGTCATTCGGTCTCGATTACGCGCTGCCGAATTGGTCTGCCAGGCCCGGGAAATAAGAACTTAGTTCGCTTCACTCATCCCGCTTCCAGCGGGGGAATGATGGAATACTGGAATGGTGGGAATAGATGATCAAAGCGAATATAATATATTGATTATCTCATTATAGTGGCGTAATTTAGGGGGCAAAAGCAGAAAATGGATGTCTGCCGAACGTCATCATAAAATGAAGGTACAGCATGGTTTGTAAAATAGACCATTTTCCGCTTTTCCTACCCAAACTTTCAACATTCCAGTATTCCATCATTTTTACCCCGTGCAACTTTTTTCCTATTTCACTGGGGCCATGCGGCCGATTAAGACAATGGCTGTAATAAACATGATGATTTCAAAAAATTATATAAATTCCGAGAAGTAAATCATGTGCCAAGATTGTGATTATCCAGGTTTCCTGAAAGCATCCGGACTGGGGCATACCCCCAACCGCCAGCGCGTGCTGGAAGTGATCGGCAACAACAGCAGTCCATTGAGCGCCCAGCAAATATTTGAGACCCTCAAGCGTGCCGCCGACATCAACCGCGTAACCGTCTATCGAATTCTGGATCTGCTGGTCGACAACGGGCTGGTTGATCGGATCAACGGCGGCGGCCGTTCTTTCGTCTACGGCCTGGCACCCAATGAAAACCATCCGGCCCACCCCCACTTTTTTTGCAAAAGCTGCGGCAATCTTGAGTGCTTGAACCCCAGGAGTCTGAACGTGGACCTGCAGACCATGCAGCGCACCTTTGCAGGACAGATTGAAAATGTCGAGGTCCGGGTGGATGGCGTATGCAAAAATTGCCTGAAAAGCGTTTAAAAGAACAAATAGCGCTTCTCAGGTGGTGGCGTGTCAATCGGCAGGACGCTAGCCGCTAAGATGCTTGATACTTGTTTATCATGAATTGTTTCTGTCTTGAAAAGGCCTTCAACCCGAACCCAGGTATCATTTTTTATATCCGCTTCGTTTGCCGTAGCCACCCGGATTGAAAACGGCAAGGCATCCGCAGCACAGCAGGCGACGAAAAATCGAAACAGCATAAAGCTGTTCTTACCCATCGTTGCACCGCGAAAAACCATCCCCTCTAACGCGACCGGTTTACCATTGAAATTCTCGGCATAAAGAACCAAATCCAATATGGTTGTTGCGTTTCCAGCAAGCGCTCTCGATGCTTTTTTTTCAAAATTAGCCGTTGTAAGCGGAACGCTTTGACCTGATTGTAATAATCTTTTAGCAAATGCATCCGTTCCCAGACTCTGGCCATAGATGGTCCAAAGAAAGACCACCGGCACAAACAGGATTGCCGCTTTGACCCATGGTTCAAACTGAAAAGAAGCCTTAGACCTTAATGGGAATTGGGAGATAAACGCGGCGCTGAAAGCCAGCAGCAAGATGATCGCAATAACCAAAAGCGGCCAAAGCTTTGGTTGAATGAAGGCTTTGTAGCGACCGTTGTCCAGCAGCCAGTAGTAAGCATTAAGCCAGGTGATGAAGATTATTGCCGGCAGACACGCTGTTAAAATAGTGGCTGGCCGTTTGAGTTTTTCTTTCATCTAGTCTCGGCCGTCTATTGGGTTTGATGTTTGTTTGGGGCTGTCCGCTCTTGGCGGATCAGATGCCGGAGCTCGGGTCGGGACTGCCGATTGGGCGTTGCCGGACCTGTGAAACCACTTATATTCTTATCGGGCAATAATTACCGACTCGCAAACAATGCCATGCTAAAAAAAACCGCTGCAAACGTCAACACCGTTAATGCTGCAATCGCCCGGATTTGAAAGACCTTGAGATACATCAGAATTAATTTTAAATCCAGCATTGGGCCCAGTATCATAAAGGCCAATTGGGCGGAAAGCGGCACGGGACTAGCACGAAACGAGGCGGCGACAAAGGCATCCGCCTCACTGCATAGATTTAACACCACGGCCATGATCATCATAAGCAGTATCGAAAAGGTGGGGCTGCTGACCGCTGCGGCAAATATTTGGCGCGGTACCAGGGTTTGCAATAATGCGGCGATAAATGCCCCGAAGACCAAAAACCGCCCGATATCAAAAAAATCACCGGCCGCGTGGCTGAGGGCCAGGACTGCCTTTTCACTACGGGCCGGAAAATTGCCGTGGTTGGGGCTTGGCGCATCATTATTCTGACACAGGTCGGCCAAAACCTCACCGCGCACGGCTTTGGTTCTGGAAAAAATCAGACCCATAAATAGACCCAAGATCACTGCAATCAGGTACCCGAAAATCATGCGCTGGGCGACCACTGACCAGTCGCCGAAATAGGCTATCGCCGTCGACGAGGCCACTATCGGATTGACAATGGGGCCGCCCAACAAAAAGGCGATGGCCGCACTGAGTGGAACGCCCTTGTGCAGCAGTCTCCTCACAACCGGTACGATGGCACATTCGCAAACCGGAAACAGGATGCCGATTCCAGCCCCCACAAAAACTGTCCACCAGCGTCCTTCCGGCAGCCAACGGGTAATTTTTTCCCGGGCGATGAATACTTCGATGAACCCTCCGATAAGGGTTCCCAACAGCATAAAGGGAAGGGCCTCCAGCACAATGGAGACAAAAATAATTCCCAGGGTTTGAAATTGGGCCCGGTCGCGGAAAAACACAAGCAGGCCCAGTGCAAACAGCACAAACAGAAGTTGTGCCAACAGGGCAAGCCGGCCACTTCCTAGATGTTCGTGTTCTTGATGCGGATCACCGCAAACAACAGCGGAAGGCGGTTTAATGGAACTATTCATCGATTAGACATTTTTTCTTTTCCAAAGAAAAAATTTTTAGCCGCACTTATTGAAGCCGCAGAAGTGGCACATCATGCAACCTTCTTCAAAACTGACGGTCTGGCCGCATTCCGGGCACTTTTCGCCCATCAGGCTGTATTCGGTCTTGTGGTTCTTCCGGGCATTTTCGCCGGCCATATATTGTTTTTCCAGCACGCGGGCAATGGCATCCGGAATGGACAGCACCAGGCCGCCATCCTGAAAAATCGGATACTCGCCGCCAATGCCTTTTAGCTGATGGACAATTTTATCCACTTTGACGCCGGATCTCAGGGCCAATGACACCAGCCGCCCAATGGCTTCTGTCTTGGCGGTGGTGGAGCGGCCCGATTTGCCGATCGTGGCGAATACTTCAAACGGCTGTCCCTCAAATTCGGTCACGGTCACATACAGGTAGCCGTAGCCCGTTTTAATTTTTGTGGTATAACCGCCCAGTGTCTCCGGTCTTTCTTTGACAGCCGTCATAAATGGCGTATCGACCGGTTCTTCTTTGCGGGTAAATGAGAGGACCTGATTTTCCTTGCTGCCGTCGCGGTAAATGGTGACCCCTTTGCATCCTAATTCATAGGCTAGATTATATACTTTTCTGACATCTTCCGCCGTGGCGTCGTGGGGCAGGTTGACGGTTTTGGATACGGCATTGTCGGTGAATTTTTGAAACGCCGCCTGCATCCGGACGTGCCAGTCCGGGGACACATCATGGGCCGTGACAAAGACTCGGCGGACATCTTCGGGTATCTCCGCCAGGTCGTGAATACTGCCTTTTTTGGCAATTTCGTCCATCAACCCCTGGCTGTAAAAACCTTTTTCACGGGCGATCTTCTCAAAATAGGGATTTACTTCCAGCAGCTTATCGTTGTCCATGACGGTGCGCACGAAACTCAGTGCGAAAAGCGGTTCTATTCCACTCGAGCATCCTGAAATGATGCTCAATGTGCCGGTGGGGGCGATGGTGGTGGTAGTCGCATTGCGATACTTGACCCCCTGGTCTTTAAATATGCTTTTATCGTAGTTTTTAAAAGTGCCTCTTTCCCGTGCCAGGCTCTGCGACGCGTCATGGGCCGTTTCCTGGATGAAACGCATCACGGATTCGGCCGTTTCCAGGGCCGCTTCGGAATTATAGGCAATGTTCAATTGGTAAAGCATGTCGGCGAAGCCCATGACCCCCAGTCCGATTTTACGGTTGCCCTGAACCATTTCAGCGATTTCGGGCAAGGGATATTTAGACATTTCAATGGTATTGTCGAGAAAGCGAACCGACAGATCCACGACGTCCTTCAGACCCTCATAGTCGACCATCGGCCCGTCGCCGTTTGCGAGGACAAACTTGGCCAGGTTGATGGAGCCCAGATTGCAAGCCTCGAGCGGCAGCAGGGGCTGTTCACCACAGGGATTGGTGCTCTCGATGTCACCCAGGGCGGGGGTGGGGTTGTCGCGATTAATTCGATCCAAAAAGATGATTCCCGGATCGCCGTTTTTCCAGGCCTGCTCCACCAGCGTGTCGTAGACTTCCCGGGCATTCAATTTGCCGACCGAAGTTTGGTCACGTGGATCAACCAGGCCATAGTCGGTGCCGGCGGCTGCCGCTGTCATGAATTCATCGGTTACACCCACCGATATATTGAAATTGTTCAATTCCCGGTTTTTGCGTTTGCTGTGAATAAATTCCATGATATCCGGGTGATCGACCTTTAAAATGGCCATATTGGCACCCCGGCGGGTGCCGCCCTGTTTCACCTGTTCGGTGGCGGTATTGAAAATTTTCATGAACGAAACCGGACCCGACGCCACCCCCCCGGTGGTTCCCACGGTGCTGTTTTTCGGGCGCAGCCGGGAGAAGGCAAATCCGGTTCCACCACCGGATTTGTGAATGAGGGCCGCATTTCTGAGGGCACCGAATATTCCCTCCATGCTGTCTTCGACCGGCAAAACAAAACAGGCGGCCAACTGGCCCAGTCTGCGGCCGGCATTCATGAGGGTGGGGGAGTTCGGTAAAAATTTGAACTCGGTCATAAGCTGGTAAAATATTTTCTGCACTTCATCGACGCGCTTTTCATCGCCGCCGAATTTTTTTTCGGCTTTGGCGATGTGGCCGGCAACCCGCTGGAACATGCGATCCGGCGTTTCGACGACCTTGCCCTGGCTGTCTTTTTTCAGGTACCGTCTGCGCAGGACCCTTCTGGCATTGTCCGAGAGGACCAGGCGATTTTTAAAAAAGATGGACTGGTCCAGCCGGGTGGGCGAGGGTTTGGCCAAGCCGTACTCCAGCAGTTTGGATTCGATCATCTTTTCGATCATCGACATCGTGATCGTTTGAAACTCCATGCGGGTGATTTCCTCCCGCAAAGAGCGGCTGATGCCCAGGGCCTGATCCGTATCAATGGGGTTGTCCCTTACCAGGATATCCGAAAACAGCTGATCATCCCACATGTGAGTACTCAAATCAAAACGCCCCTCTTTGGTAACCAAGAATTTGCCCGTCTGCCCCATTGAACCTCTCCTATTTCAATACGAATTTGTTAATAATTATTGTAACCGGTATCCGGCGAGACTGCTCAAACAGCACATGCACAGACCGACACCTAAAAACATAGACCCTTTTCTAGAATTTTCAACCTAGGGATGTGACTTGGATGATATGGGCACCGATTGAATACAAGCTGCGTGCAACAGGCCTTGCATCCAATATAGAACGAGGTTTAAAGATCGTTCGGCTCGTACGAGTGAGATATCGGCGCCATAAAATGTACCCGGCTTAAAGATTGCCACACAAATCCCGCCGCGCCGGGTTTGCAGGGTCGTACCGTTAACGCGCTGAGCCCTATTGTGCATTTTGGGCCGATCCCCCAAAAAAAGCAAGCCACCCCATTCGCCACACGGGATGGGCGTTGACTCAAAACTTTTTTAGCATCGCATACAATATGTTGTATGTCAATAAAAAAAAACCCCAACATATGTCAATTGCCAGATGATTAAGAAAAATGGAATAAATTGACGGCGAAATCCATCTTAATTAATCAAAGACGATAGAAAAACCTCCCAACCCCATAAAAGGAAGAAGCAGAAATGAAAAACAACCCAAGTAAAATTCCGGCAATCGCTCCGGCGGTTACATTTATCTTTCTCAATTCAGCCGGGGCCGCAGAAAGTATCCGAATTTTTGCAATGGCAGAAAGTGGGGATGCCAATGAATTTCCAATGACACCGGAGGAAATTTCGGCGCAAGATACGGCCTACGACCAAATAATGGCGGCCGGTAAAAAAGCGCTGGCCAGTGCCAATGGCAATATGAAAGTCTTCGAGATGGGCCACACGGTCGCATTTGTGATGACGGCCGCCGCGATAAGGGCCGCCAATGCCGAAAATACAAGACTGGCGGCCGCCAAGTCAGCCAAATCAGCGACTGTGCCGGAAGCCGTGATGAGATTTGAGATGTCCGAAAGCGGGCGATTCATTGAATTCCCGGCAGCCGGCTCGGCCAGGGAGTATCTTGCGGTTGAGCACCAGCGTCCGGCAACCAACGATATCCGGAGATGAAATTAAAGTCCGTCCCTGCGGTCTATCGGTTTCTACTGCTGGCTCTTTTTCCACTCCTGATAGGCCTTAAATTCCTTCCATTCCAAAAATTCCTGGTAGTCGGCCGAGTTGCGGGAGCCCCTGCGCCACTGCTGATACTCCTGGAATTGCTGGTAATCAGAAGAACCTTTGCCGGTTTTCTGCCACTTTTGGTATTCCTGGAATTCTTTGAAATCCGTCGAACCGGCGGCAGATTTTTGCCACTGCTGATATTCGTGAAATTGGGTTTTTTCTTTTTGCCACTGCTGAAATTCCTGAAATTCCTGGTAATCCCGGGCACCGGCAGGCGTTTTGGCCGGCGGCTGCGCACCGGCCTGAGCGCCGGCTGCGGTTGTGGCCGCGGCACCGGCTGTCGCGGAAGTTTGCGCGGTTGGTTTAGCGGTCGTCTCGGAAGCCTTGGTATTCGGGTCTTGCGGGAAAACGTCCCCCTTTTTAGAGTCGTAGATGGTAAACTCCCCATCTTCGCCGCTGAAGACACCAGGGCCTTTTTTCATTTCGTCTGCCGCCGGCTCATAATCATAAGGTCTGGCGTGGCAGCCGGCCAGGGTCAAAATGACAACGCCGGCCGCCAGGAACATCCAGTTTTTCGTTTTAATAGAAAGCATAACCTCAAGATCCCTATTAGAATTTCACCCGGCCACCGGCCATAAAAACGTTGATGTCGTCCGGGTCGCTGCCTTCATCTCGGTCCAGCATGTGAAGGTAGTAGGTACCATAGAATTCGACACTTTTCCAGGGCGAAAATACATAGGCGAGTCCCAGCGAGTCCCCTTTGTCGTCCTTGGCTGACAAGTTCTCGGTACGGGCCCATTGAACCGAGGCGGCATGTTTCTCCAGGAATTGATAGCCGATTTTACCGAATATGTTCCACGGATCCTTACCAGCCTTGTCCTGTGTTGCATACGAAAGGGTTAGATTCAATCCGAAATTGAACAGCATGGATGCCGATGAACTAAATTGGCCGTCGACGGTGTCCGAGGAAGTGCCAAAGTCGGCCCATGCGGCAGCGGCGGCAAATTTGGCCCAGCTGAAATCACCGGCATAGCGCGCCGCCGCATCCCAGCGGTTCTTATTAGCGGCGCTGCCTGATGCATAGAATCCGGCCCATCTGGGTGTGTCATAACGAATTCGATCCCTGCGGCTGAGCCCGTCGAAATTGCTGCGGGAGTCGCCGACAGTGATGCCGGTTCCGACACCGTTCTTCTGGAATTCGAAACCGCCGCCGACTGCCGCTATATCCGAATAGGACGCGACGGTGGTGCCGGACAAATCAACTTCCGAACTACTGTTAGAAGCCGTATCGCCCTGGCCCAGCCACATTCGGCCCCATTTTTCAACCCAGAACTCCATCTTGCGCTCGTCAAAGTTAACGTCACCAAAGTCACTGCCATCATCGTCCATATTGACTTTATTGGAGGGGTCGGACTGCATTTCCACTTCCCAAACTAGGCCCACTTTCCAATCATTTTCAAAATCGTTGGACCCGGTAAAGCGAAAACGGGTCGAGGAGTTATCGTTGTCCACAAAGAACCATTTGGCCGTATCACCGTCATCGGCATACAATGCCGCCCGGTTGATCTGGCCGGAGATTTTAACATCCACGGCACTGGCCGGTGAAATGATAAACGCCGCGGCTGCCAGTGCCATTATCGTAAAACCAATATGAGCTTTTTTCTTCAACATGTCATCCTCCTAATTTTTTTCGACCCATTTGAAAATGTCTACTAAAACAACGCCATTTTTTTCGCATGGTGATGGGATGGAGTGGTTAGCCCATCGCTGATTCCTCCTTTCCTGATTTGGATTACCAATATTGATCCGGTTTAAAAATCACCAATTTTTCTGCGGTTGATCAGGTAGCTGTCAATGAAAGCAGCTTCAGATATGAGTTGATTCGCTTTCCTGAGTGGGTGCAATCTTGAACTGAACCCATATCAAATTTAATCTTTCCGATAAAGATCAATTTTTACAGCAATCCACAAGGTCTCTTTCTGCTATGGTATTCAAATTCATAAATTTTTAGTCGTGACAGATCATGGGGCAAACCCTGTATTTGGAGAAAATAAACACCTTATTTGAGCGGGATGCAAGAACTTGATACGGAAATTAAGAGGAATGCCCTTGCGGTTGGCTGCGGTTTGGGAGGCTTTGATCGCCAATATTCAGATCCGTCAAGATAGCATGAACCAGGGCCATCATATCTTCGCCGGTCCAGTCATCTTTTGGCACCAGGTGCTCGATCCCTGATTTTTTTGCGGCCGCCTGATATTCCGGTAAATCATAACTTGTCAGAAGGATAAAAATGATATCAGGATGATCGGTTTTTATCTGACGTGCAAGATCAAGGCCGCTTTCTGAAGGCAGGTGGATCTCCAAAAAAATCAAGTTCGGGCTAAAACTTTGCACCAATTCCAAACCTTGGGTGCCGTCAGGTGCTTGCCGGATATCTACGAATGGAAATCGGTCAACCAGAACCTGTTTCAACGATCGGCGGAAGGGATCGTTTGGATCGACGATTAGAATTCTAAACATTTGGGGATACTCCGCGATCCGGCAGCTGGTATGGGGCGAAGATACTGGTCAGAGAAATCAATGTGGATCTAGGGGTCTATACAAAGTTTATGCGGCTGTGACAGTTCAAACCAAGTTAAATAAATCCAATTTGAAGCACTTTTCGCGCAATTGGGGTGCTGCTTGAATTGGATATCCCTGTTTACTAAAAAAAAGGGGCTTGATAAATAGAGTGAACACTGTATATTTATCCTAATTTTGCTGTATTTTCTAATTTTTAAATCCGCCTACTGCCAGTGATGGGGGGGAGACCATGGAGAATAAACTGAGCATTGTGCTGGCAGACGACCATACGATCCTGCGCGAAGGCTTGCGGGCGCTATTGACCGCGGATTCAAACTTTGAGATTGTCGGAGAAGCCCGGGACGGCCGCGAAGCTGTGCGCTGCGTCGAAAAGCTGGGGCCCGATCTATTATTGATGGATCTTTCGATGCCCCGCATGAGTGGCATGGACGCGATCCAGGAGATCAAAAAGCGCTATCCCGCAACCAAAATCATCGCTTTGACCGTTCACAAAACAGAGGAATATCTGCTGGCTACGCTGCAGGCCGGCGCCGACGGCTTCGTTCTCAAAGACGCAACCCATGACGAGTTGATCATGGCCATCAAAAACGTGATGGGAGGCAAATCCTATCTGAGCCCCGGTGTTTCTGAAAAGGTCATCGAAGGCTACCTGCAAGGCAAAAAGCGCACCCGCTCCAGCTCCTCCTGGGAATCGCTATCCCAGCGCGAACGGGAAGTGCTGAAGCTGATCGCCGAAGGCTACAAGAACAAAGAGATCGCCGAGGATCTGTGCATCAGCTTAAAAACCGTGGAGAAGCACCGGGCCAACCTGATGAAAAAGCTGGATCTTCACAATGCCGCGGCCTTGGCGGTGTACGCGATGGAGAAAGGGCTGGTCAATCGATAAAATTGGAAATTTTGTCGATTGACGATTTGGGATCTGGCTCTAAACGCTGATCTCCAATCTTCCGCCATTGATCCTAACAATATTTACCTTCCCAGAGTTCTTGTAAAAATTGTTTGTATGGTAGGATTAGAATATCTCCGATTTTTCGAGTTCGCGGTTCCAGGCTGACGGCTAAAAAGCGCTTCAATTTTTTTTCTTCAGCAATCGCCTTTAATGATTTGAGATCGGTGGATACCAAATTTTCTTTGGCTTTGACTTCGATGGCAGTATGATCGCCGATTATAAAATCTACCTCAAATCCCGTCGTAGAACGCCAGTAGCTGAGACGCTCCCCTGAGAAATAATCGCCGTAGCTTCTTAATTCGTGCATAAGATAAGTTTCGAACGCTTCGCCGAATTCCGGTGTTCCAGGACGAAGCTCCCGCTCCTGCAGCGCTGCTACAACACCTACATCAAAAAAGTAATACTTGGATGAAGCCAATGGTTTCCTTTTTTGAGATTTTCTCCAGGCCGGGAGTTCATAAAGAACGAGGGTGTCTTTTAGAATCTCGAAATACTCATACACTGTAGTCCGTGCCACTTGGCAGTCGTTTGCTACGTTGGTATAGTTGACTATGGTACCATTGCACAGTGCGGCTACCCGCAAAAAACGGCTAAAGGCCGGTATATTGCGCGTTAAACCCTCGGATACTATCTCTTGCTGGAGATACGATCCGGCATATGCCTGAAGATCGGCCTTTGGATCATCCGAAAAATAGATCGAGGCCAGCAGACCGCGTTCAGCCGCTCGATATAACTCAAAATGATCACCCAGTTCCCGATACGTTAACGGGTGCAGGTGTTTTGTGCGTGCCCGACCTCCCAGCAAATTAACGCCGCCCCGGCGCAATTTCCGGGCACTGGATCCTGTTAGCAAAAAACGAATGCCCCGTTCTTCGATCAGACGATTCACCTCATTTAAAAGATCCGGCAGGCGCTGTATCTCATCGATCACGACGATCTTATCCTGCGGGCGGATTTCTTCTGCAATTCTTCCTGGATTTCGACTTAATGTCAGATAGGTAGAAGTATCGAGTAGATCATAGATCCTGACATCCTTTAGCGTATGGCGAATCAAAAACGTCTTTCCTGTCTGTCGCGGTCCAAAAAGAAAATAGGATTTTCTTTGCAAAAGATAATTTAAATCCAAGGTTCTCTGGATGACGGGGAAGTCGGTATGTAGAATCTTATTTGACATATTTATCGTCATTTAGAATGTCATATGACGAAATACATGTCAATAATTATTCTAATACCCAAACATCATGCTTAGAGTCGTTAAAAATTCCGTGCCGGATCTTCCAATTCCAAAATTTCCAATCGCAAAGATCCCCAATCCGAAATCCCAAATGCCAAATCCATCAGGTTGGACACACAACCCGAATAGTAGTCCCATTGCCGGCAGAGGATTTTATACTAAATTTTCCCCCTGACAGTTGGGCCCTTTCGCGCATGCTGGCCAGACCGAAGCCCCGCCTTGAAGGGATCAAGGAAATGGCTTCAGCCAAATCAAACCCAATCCCATTGTCATGTATGGTTAACTCAACCCCGCTGGCTGTTTTCTGCAAAGACAGCTGAACCCAATCGGCCTGACTGTGTTTGGCGACATTGTTGAGAGCTTCCTGCAATATCCGATAGATAACGGTTTTCAGTGGGGAGGGGATGTCGTTTTCATGGATTTCGATATTTCTTTTTATGCGGACGTTAGAATACGCATTTTGATATTCACGACAAAACCAGTTGATGGTGGCCAGAATCCCCAGGTCATCCAGGATGGAAGGGCGCAGATCCTCTACAATCCGGCGGACTTCCTCGATTGTCTTTTGGGTTAACGGTATGACGGCTTCCAGCGATTTTAGTTCCCCGCGATCGGTACTGTTGCGCAGTTCGCGCAGTGCATTTTCCACACTGAACTTGATGGCGCTGAGTGCCTGGCCGATGCCGTCATGCAGTTCTCGGGCGATTCGCTTGCGCTCTTTTTCCTCTGTCGACAGCAATTGGTTGGACAGGATCCTGAGATCCTTACCCGATTCCCGCAGGGCTTCCTCGGCCCGGCGCCGCTTGGTCATGTCCTGAACGACCCCCGCAATGGCGGGGCCGTCCCGGTATTGAATCAAAGAGAGGCTGCGCATGACCCAGATCGTATCACCGTTTTTTTTCAGCCCCCTGATTTCATATTCCGACGGAACGGATTGACCCTTCAGCCGTTTTTCTCTCATTTCTTCTATCATCGGACGATCTTCGGGATGGACGAGCATATCAGAATCCATCCCGATCAATTCGTTCTGTGAATAGCCGTAGATGGCGGCGAATTTGTCATTGGCAAATTCAATTTTTCCGTCCTTGTTGACATAGACCCCGATTAAGGCATCATCGACCAGGGTGCTGTATTTGTTCTCTGATTCCCGCAGGGCCGCCTCGGCTTTTTCGCACTCGAATACCTGGGTGCGCAATTGCGCATTGACTTTTTCCAGTTCAGCGGTGCGTTCCAAAACCTTTTGTTCCAGCGCATCGCGCGCCCGGCGCAATTCATCTTCGGCCAGCTTCCGTTCCGAAATTTCGTTCATCACGGTACGAAACTGCTCAATTCGGCCGGTGCCGTTTTGGATGGCCACACTTTCCAAATGGACCCAGTGGGCAAGGCCGTCGCCGTCTGGCAGCTTTAGGTCGCAGGTCTGCTTTTGGCGGCTTTTAAACAGTTTTCGGCTGTAAGATTTGAAAACATCGCGGGAATCCGGCGCGATAAAGGCGGCCAAGGGTTGGCTCATCAGTTTAGCGCGGTCGGTTCCCAGCAGCAAGGCGCCGGCGGGATTGACATTTAGAATGACACCGGACCGATCAAACGTGAAATATCCGACCGGAGCAAATTCGAAATAATCGGTATACCGTCTTCGATAGCTTTTGGAACCAGTCCAATTGTCTTGATTGCCTGATTTCTGATTATCATTTTGGGGTGGGAGTCTGCCCTGGGTCATGGAAACCTCCAACAGGATTTTTTTATTGCGCGTATTATTTATTGCACTAATTGTTCAAGATTTCAAGAATTTGCAATAGTAAATCGGGTCCGGCATGAATGCCCGATGTCTGTATTGTGCCTTGCAAGTTGTCTGTCGTCAAAAAGGCAGCCTTGACCGTTATCGATTATGGCGCGCGCAACCACCCACCCTAAGCCTTGCCATGATAAATATTTATAGAAAATTTACCCGTGATTTGCTACAAAAGAAAATTATTTGGGCCCGATTCGGGCAAACGAGCTGCAGGTTGCCTGCAATCGGTGACACCTTGAATATCCTGCAAACAGCCATTGGGGAAAGCCATCATGATCGAAACCGGCTGGTCATCCATTACTGTTGTGAACATGGTGTTCGGCCTGATCGTACTGACACTGGGCCGCAAACTTTTTTGGCTGTTTGTCGGGTTGATCGGATTTGCAGTCGGGTTTCACTACGGCGCCGCCGTGTGGCAACTTCATTCCCAGCTGCTTTTGTTTGGGATTGCAACGCTGGCGGGGATTATCGGTGCGGTGTTGGCTGTTTTTTTTCAGAAAATTGCCGTCGGGCTGGCCGGTTTTGCCGGCGGAGGTTATATCACCCTGAATCTGATAAACTTGTTGGGAATCCGGTTGGTTCAGCTGCAATGGCTGCCTTATCTAGTCGGTGGCGTCATCGGTATGCTGATGCTGTTTTTCATATTTGATTGGGCCTTGATCTTCATTTCTTCATTGGCCGGTGCCTCCATGATTACTCAGTCCCTGACCCTGAGTCCGGGGCTGGAATTTGGGCTGTTTTTGATATTGGTCATATGCGGCCTGGTCACCCAAACCGTACGCTATCGAAAGTCCGTGCCCAGCGAGGAAAAAAACTAATTTGGGCCGTGATCCAAATATAATCAAGGAAGGCCTGCGATGGATTTAGAAATATTTGATTTGAAAGATAAAGTCGCGCTGGTGACCGGCAGTACGCGGGGGCTGGGTGAGGTCGCCGCCCTGGCCCTGGCCAAAGCCGGTGCCGACATCGCGGTGTGCGGTCGCAGCACCCCGGATCTGGCGCGGGTGACGGCCGGGATCGAAAAACTGGGACGAAATGCCGGGGGGTTTCAGATGGATGTTACCGACAGCCGCAAGGTGGCCGAAGCAGTTGAGCGGATTCTGGATTTTTTCGGCCGCATCGACATCCTGGTCAATAATGCCGGCGTCAACTACCGGGTCCCGGTGCTTGAATACCCGGAAGAAGAATGGGACCGGGTCATCAATACCAATCTCAAGGGCTATTTTCTGGTGACCCGGGCGGTGGTGCCCCAGATGATTGAGCATGGGTACGGCAAGGTGATCAATATGAGCTCCATTCTCGGTACCGTAGGGCTGCCGCACCAGGTCGCCTATGCGTCTTCCAAAGGCGGTGTCGACCAGATGACCAAGGTGATGGCCCTGGAGTGGGCCAAGCTCGGGGTCCGGGTAAATGCCATCGGACCCACCTATTTCGAAACCGAACTGGTCACCCAGATCCGTGAGGATGCCCAGCGGTTTAATTTTATCAATGAGCGCACCCCCATGGGGCGCTGGGGTCACTTGCCGGAGCTGGAAGGCACGATAATCTTTCTGGCTGCGGCGGCCTCTGATTTCATCACGGGACAAACCATTTACGTTGATGGGGGATGGACTGCCTGGTAATTTAGCGGTCAACTAATTGGCGCGTTTTACGATTAATTCTGAGGCCAGTTATATCTTTTCAAAGCACCAAAAAACAAATCCCAAATCTCAAACAAATTCCAATGAACGAAATTCAAAATTCCAAAAAAAAATTGCTGCTATACTCTTCTCGTTAGGGTCGTTAGCGCGAGTTAAAGTTTGGTAATGCAATGTGATGCAACAGCAACGCTTGTTTTGGTCATTGAAAATTGAGAGTTGAGATTTATTTGTAATTTGGTGCTTGATATTTGGGATTTTAGTTCCTTCT